>Ga0210059_1007310_pt1 | contig 17567 bp, 9 predicted proteins | sample Ectturendosymbi2_FD_188042 | JGI IMG/M metagenome (GOLD analysis project Ga0210059, IMG submission 188042) | Ecteinascidia turbinata endosymbiont from Florida, USA - Sample 2 (SPAdes) (version 2) | ecosystem: Host-associated > Tunicates > Ascidians > Unclassified | place: Key West, Florida... | reverse complement strand
AAATCATATTAGGCTGTTTAAAAACTACATCCTCTTCAGATGTTCTACTTGATCTAAACCTCAAAACCTTAATCCATCGCAGAGAAATATCTATACTCCGCTATTTTTCTAAAATAATTTTTCGTTTCGTACCCTGCCCTTTGAATCTCTTTAGATCGTTCGGTGAATTTGTTCCCTACACTTTGCGCCACAATCTAGATGTTCAGAATCCACTTTCTAAAAAATCACTGGTATTTAACTTTTTTCTCCGAAAGGCCTGGAGCTTATGGAATTCTCTCCCACTCGAAATTAAATCTTCTCCAAGTCACCCAAATTTCATGAATCGTTTAATGTCCTACTACAATGTTGCAAAACAAAATACTCACCACCTTTTGGGAGTTAATCCTCGCTTGACATTTGTCCGTTGTATGCTTCGCCTCGCCCACAGTCCATTGAATATCAATAAAAAATCGTATCGTACTTGCGTTTGCGGCGATATTGTAACTGAGATTCACCTTTTCTTTTGCTGTAATTTTCATGATGCCGCACGTGCGATCCTTTTCAACAGGGTCTATAATATTGTAACTAACAACATGTCACCTGAGTTCTTCGATTGTCCGAGTAACATTCAGTTGCTGCGTATTTTCTCATTTGGCTTGCCTGATAACGAACCATCACAGGTCTCGGTTGCTGTGTTTTGTACCGTGGATGATTTTCTCAAGTCTTGTAATAGATTTTGATGCGTTCCTGTAGTGTCGTATGAGTTGCTGGCTATGCAGTGTATTTGTTTTTGCGTTTCCATTTGTTTTTCTATTCTTTTTGCGTTGTTACATTGTCATAGCTCGACGTGACACTACAAAATTGCACCAGTCAGGCTACCGCCTGTAGCAAGATTGTCGTTAAATAAATAAATAATAATAACCAGGGGTGCAGATTGAATGACATAAGGGCTGCACATTGAATGGCTCAGTCTGATCTTAGCAAACTCAATTTAGCTTAAGCTAACGTACTGAAAACACTTGCATCCTAACTGCAATGGTCACAGCCATGATAAAGTGGCACTGAAGACCACCTTCATCAAAAATGTCAAATTCAAGATTATCAAAATAAGGACAGGTTGTCAGTATATTGGATATATTGAATTATTCTACAGCAACAACACAAATTGGGCTGCACTAAACGTTTGACTGGCCACATGCTGCCCGTGGGTTGAACATAGCTGGTTTGGAGTCTTTTGGATGATTCCATCAGGCCACAAGCCCCGACTGCATGGGGCAATTTTTTGTTTCTTGAAAAAAAAACAGGTCAAAATTTGTTTCTTTAGAGCCCTCGATTGGCTTTAGCATTTGCGTCTTATAGTTATGGCTAAAAATGCAGATTAATGAATTAATTCCTTAGGGGATCAATTAATTTGTTTTGAGGCCATAACTTTTGAATCAGAAATGTTAGAGGGCCAATCAAACCCTCTAAAGACTTGTATTATAGCCTAGTTTCCTGAGCCAAAAAATTAGCCCATTGGGTTGCTGCTCAGGGCTGGATAACATCATCCAGAAAAACCCTTAAACTTATCCCACTTGTGACGTTACCCACAAAAAACCCGAAATCCAGAACTTTCTGTTAACACATAAATCCAAGCTGGAAGACTTGCCGTATCATTTAAGGGTTTGAACAGCTCACTAGATCAATTGCCTGGTGAGTTACAGAGTTGCATGAAAATAGTGGCTAATGCAGGAGCTCAAAGTATAAATACATTGCATACCTGCAGCAAACATGTTAATAAGTCTATTGAGAATTGTTTTTACAGTGTATGTTGATGTCCCTTGCATAGTCACATGATCCCATATTACATAACACATTTGACTATGTACATTTTTTGTCATTACCTGACCTTACACTGATGACTTGTACTGAATGGAATCAATCAGGGCGTTTGTGTTATGCAATCTACCCATAGTACCTTTGAGACTGACTGGTAGATTATGATCATCATATTGAGTACACCTGGTTTACACTATTTCCATCTAGCCCAGTTTGTTGCAGAACTAGTGTACCCCAACAAGAGAAATTGGTTGCGACCTAGCAGATGTTTTGGATCTATGTGGATCATCCTGCAAACATCCCTGTTTGACTGCATCGTTTCGTATTTTATTCTCTGTAATGTATTTTATTGTTAGTTCTTCAGGGACATCTAACGTGTTAACCGTTGCATTATCTCCCTATCACTCATTAACTACAACCACAACTGTCTAGAACCACCAAGGTTACAATTGATGACATAAAAAGTTATTTTGAATGAAAGAGCTAATATAGCACCTGATTGATAAAAGTGCTTTAAACCATGTGAATATACCATATTCAATGGCCTTACTATAATAAGGAATATGAATAACAATCCAACATCCCTCAATTAATACTTGATTTTACTGTAAGCATCATCCTGCCCACACAAACAATACAATCTTATCAAGAAGTCAAGGTCCCTCCTACGTGAATTTTGCTGCATTTATATTTTACGGTTCTCATGTACACACATGCATTCAGAAAAACATCTGTATATGCATTCAGAATGCTATGAAAAGATGACATGTCCATCACTCACTTATTGTCAGTGACAATTTCTCATGTTTCATTTTTATATATTTTCAATATTTTGTATTGCTAAGATGATAGCGCTTGACCAATATGTTAATGTGAAAAACATCCATAAGATCATCACATGACAGCCTTTTGCCCTGGGATTGACAAGTGAATGCTCTGTGGCAAGCATTAACAGTTGCTGCCACTACTTTTTACAGAAAGATTTTCAAAAGCAATCATGTGTTTGCAACTTACTTTCACGAACCAATGTCTTCAAAGCCATTTTGAGTGCAGGAGAATAGGCCAATCAAACACAATAGTTACATGAAATGAAGAAAGCTACTAATTTATGTATGAAATCATCTGCAACACAATAGAAAAATCAATACCATGATCATTAAAATGATTAGGGATGCATATCATGGAATAACAAATCCTTCAGTATTCGCATCCAAAAATCAGAGTTAACGAATAGTTCGATTCAAAATAAATCTGGATTAAATAAACATAAAAAATTGCAAGATCAGCAGGCAAAACAAATGGTTTCAATAAGTTTTGCAGTTGCAATGCATTTTGCAATGGCACTCTTTGTGTGAGCTCCTGAGTAAATCATTTTTAGTTGTCTCTACGGTTCGATATAGACAAATCATTTTAGTTGTCTCTATGGTTCGTTCTCAACCTTTTTGCTGAAGGGGACCAAATCCAGACTTACAACTTTGTTAGGGGTCCACACTAAAGAAATTTTGACACAAGTCAATTGACACATTTTGATTCAACAGCAGAACGATGCCTATTACACAAAACATTAGAGGTTTTGGTTAAAGACTACTGAGAGCTGCACAAAGAGTGCTTGGGGACCACATGCAGCTCTCAAAACAGTGGTTGAGAACCACTGGTTTAAAAGGAACTTGTTCACTTGCTAGATGAGCGCTTTTGAACACAGGTGAATATGAATAAACTAAATAACTTCAACGTTAATTATTTAAGAATTAACAAAAAGCATTGTGGGCCACACACTTGTTGTAACCATTGAGCTTGAACTCATATTGCTAAGAAATTGAGTGGATAGAAACTAGTAGGTTATGCCAAAGACTAAAAATCCGTTGGTTTGGGAACATTTCTCCCAACCTAATCAGATGTCAGGTTGTATGCTGCCACTGCCATCTGGAGTTTAGCTATCATCATAGCACAGGAATTTTTAAAAGCACCTCAAAGATAAGCATGCGTTTTTTGCAATCCTAGAGAGAAACAAGCTGCAGATCATCACCATGGTGAGATACACCAGTCTATGTAAACGGTAAAGTGAGCCCGACCAGTGATGCCACTAGACTCAATCGTTTTAACATCAGACTTTTCAGGCTTCAACATCAAATGTCAGGCATCAACATCAAAAAGACACAAGTCTGTTATCAAAACTTGCTTTATAACATGGTTCCTATATTGCACATCCACCACTGCTTCATGAAACCATCTGCTTGGCTAATAATTGCCCCTTCAGGCTGTCATTATCCGATTGGCTGCATTGTTTCATAAGCAGCATTCACAGAGCTGAAAATTATTTCGACCACAAACATTTTATAAATGTATTTGGAAGTATAGCGATGGATTTTGCAAGATCAATTAATTAATTTGCAGCTGAAAATGATAGATCATGCTCAGCAATAAATCCGTTGAATTTCAGCTCTGCAGAGGCAACTTATGAAGCATAATTCAACCTCATACTGTCAGAAACTTTAATGTAACTTTAAACTGAACCAATTTCATCAAGTGACTTGAAGAGCGCATGGCTTTAACATGCGATTTGATGCCATTGTGTCATAAATGGTCACTTCTTTTGGGAGCTTTGAACGATGTACTACATTAAATTACATCACCACTGATATTTGTCACGATCATCAGTTTTCATCAGACAGCTTATTAGGTAATGTCTTCATGCCACGACTCGTTAAGTTAAACTTAAAGGCCAGCAAGTATGCTACTTTCATCTTAGAAACTGCGGCTACGTTAAATTAAAAAGGAACTAAAACCTGGTAGTCTTATAATGCCTGAGAGGTCTGCATCTACAGCACAAGCATTTTGTCTAACGCACTTGAAACTTCTATTTCATAAGGTTAAAAAGTAAAAAACAAAATATAAAAATGGATTTGATCCAAGTAAATACAATAAAATAAGTTTGGCATCACAAAAATGAGAACATTTGATGTTGACAATAAGAATGACCTTAACATCTTGTAAACAAAGTTAAGGCGGCCAACGTTCTTGTCGAACTACGCTATCAAAACAAAGGGTCAAGGTAGGCTGCACTTAGTTGAAGGTTAGAGAGTGCAGACCCCCTCCACTGTTTCCAAATCAGGGGTGACGAGAATGAAGTCTAGGGTGCGTTTACTGTGATCATATCACATTGTCACCAGAATAGGTGCCAAACTGAAAGCTGAACTGGAAAGAAATGCAGAATAAGTGACATGCATGGACAGGCTTTACTTATCGTGTATGAAAACAGTCCCAATGTCTGCGAAATAGCATTTTTCATGATCACTGGTTGACATTAGGACTGTTACACTGTATATCAGACACACTGCTATGTCACTAAGGCAAATGAAACACAAACATGCTTATTTACCAATACCAGTAAGCTACAAAATATTTTTGGTACAGCTGGCTTTCTATACTTATCATGGCACATGCTGCAAAGGCTAAAGTGATTGTTTACCATCTGTTTTTAACTATTTATTCACAAAGTTGGACAATATACATTCATATAATACTAGACAGAAAATATCTCAAGAATATATAGTTCCCAGAAAAAGATTGGCAACTACACGAAAATCTCTTGCTTATATAAGAGTTAAGATTTGGGAATCTTTAGATCAAAATTTAAAAGTACAACCTTTCTATGTTTTCAAAGAGAATTGCAAGTTACACTTCTTAAACCAGTGGTGCTTAAGCCCACAAGGCCCTCTGGAGTGGCCTGCGAAGTAATTTTTATTGGAAAGAAAACTTAACACTTTAATCATTTAAAAGAATTTTTATTGAGATAATTAATTCTTGTGGCCCACGAAGGATTTCTGAAAGACAAATGTGGCCCAAGAGCCAAAAAGTTTGAGCACCACTGTCTTAAACCAATATTAACGCGCGTCAATTATACGCTACCTTAAGTATTCCCCATTATCATAATAAACCTTTCTGATGGTACAAACCTTAAACCCCATTGATATAACACTATCTTAACATTAGACTAGTGGGGGACCTAACTAGAAAACCACCTGGTTATATTAGGTACCCCAAAAAGATGCAAATATAATTTTGATTGTATTTCTATTCATGACTTAGCTTGTTTATTTGTGAGTTTTTTTTAGTGTGTTTGTTTCCCGAATAAATGAATTCTAAATTTTTCCAACATTTTGTGATCTTGAATTCGACATACCCTACTCCAGGGATCACCAACACGGTGACCAGGTCGCCTGCGGGCCTGTTTTGAAAATAGCATTTTAAGATGAGTATCATCACTTAGATTAACATCATTAATGATATAATAGGTAAATTGAACTAAATTTTTATTTCAGAAGTGTTTATCAAACTAGTAGCCCTTAGCGTTAATCGGTACCCAAGAGGTAGCTCTCAGTTACATAAAGGTTGGTGAATGGTAACCCCTGCCCTACTCTATGCAAGCATTTTTATGGTATGCACATTGCATTTTCAAATGCATTTTTTATGCACATACATTTCTTTCCTTCTCTTACAATTTCTAAACTTATCTTATCACTTCTGAAGATTTTAGCTCGAATTCCGTTAATGTGTTGCAACGCATCAAAATATTGTTAACTGGCCAAGCCGCCAAATGGTTTACTTATTTAAGTGTAAGCAACTAGAAATTCCTTTTCCACACTGTTATTCATGATAAAAAGAACTCTTAGTCTTACCAATGAATTATTTCTACTTCTTTCAAGTACAGGAGCACACATAGGGCAACCAAGGAATTTGAACATTTAGTCGTAAACATAAAAATGCAGAGAACAGTGCAGCAACATACACAGAAAAAACAATTCACATAATCAATATAACCATGCAACAATGGCAATGTTAAAAGCAAAATAGCTACAATTTGACAAGCAATGACAATACAGATTCATGCCAATGCAGTGAAACCATTTTAAAAGTTGACTTTCTAGTAAGGATACTTTTGCATTCTAACATTAGCAATTAATTTAATATTTTGCCAACGTAAATCATATCTGCCAATTGACAAACATGATTCTTTTCACAGTTTCTTAAACAAAGCTTGTTAAACTAACACACTGCCCTCAATAGGCTTGAACCTGTGGTCTGTGCTGTAGTACGTCTCCATTCAATCTTGCAAATACGTACAACTGTTATAATCACCACTGCTTCCCATACAATAAACTTTCCCGTTTTGAAGAGAAAACATTAGCTAAAACAATCAAATGACAATTTTAACTTAAGACGCTCATGAAGTAAAAATCCCAGTAAGTTTGCAAACTATCTTTGAAAAATGGTAAAAAGTATGAAAACTATTGCTTAAATTTGAAAATTGTTTAACATCAAATTCATAGCGTAAACATCAAACATCAAAAAAATTTCTGAAAACATCAAATCTGATGTTATAACTCAAACTGTGCTGGTGTTGCACTCCATGGGAACGAAACAGAGAAACTACAGAATGGAAGCCTAGGGAAAATCTCATACCTAAAAAAATTAGAGATGGTAAAAAGAAGTGTAACCAACGCAAAAACAATGACCAAGGATGAGAACTCTACACTTATAGTTAATTCACTGCTATTCGTCATGAATCATAGACATAAATCTACAGCTCTTGACTCAACCTTTCTAATGATGCTCAATCATTGCAATGAGAAAACAATATCAGAAGCTAAGGCTCTGCTGCACAACAAAATTGCTCCTGAAAAAAGGCTAATAAACAGAAAAGGTGTGGGAAAGGCAAGAGAAACATTGAAAGACATTCATGATATGATAGTAGAACTAGATGCTGACCCTAATAACTCAATAAGACTGGTGACTGGAACTACTGACTTCCCTTGTATTCAAGTAACTTCACTCCACAAGTGAAAGAAGCAAGGAAACGATCACAAATTTTTAATAGGAAACCGATTTCATGTAACACTACGCATCGTCAGTCCTATCATCTGCAAGCAATGCTAACAGGTGTGAAATGTAGAAAGGCCAACACAAGGTCAGAAAAGGTAAACAACCTCAAGACTGCAATAAAAAAAACACGCAGACTCAACCGCGACAAATAAAACAAAACCAAAACGTCTTGCTAAACTACATGCAAAGGCTGAAGCCTAAAAACTTACTGCATATAATCATATATGGCAAAAACTTACTAAAACTCAACGCCAGCTAACGATTAACACCAAAGAAAAAGTCGCTTTCTGATAAGAGTAACCATTCGCAGAGTGAGGCTTCCAAAGTGCCTTAAAACAACAAGCGTCATGAATCAGTCAACGTGCATTTTGGTCACTATAGCAACCAAGTCTCTGCAAGCACGATGGAAAAGCTCTGACTGACACGAACAAAAACACCTACACACTGGCTGCGAAAAGTAAAACACAAAACAGTCTGTAGAATTGAAGTAAATCACCATTCAGTGACAGAGAAACAAAATGATTATCTTATGTGTGGGAGGATCATGTTTTGAATATTAATTTGTGCATTAAGTTTGTGATACAACTTATCTTCACAGAAATCTAAAGAAAGGGAATTAGGTTCTTCAACAAAAGTAATGGTATAAGCCTCATGTATCGGAGCTCTGTTTACGTCACCATGCAACTCTGAAAGTGCCGTGACAAGGCCACTTATCTTTGTTATTCCATCAATTTCACAATTGGGTCTGTTCCAATTATTGCGGTGCGATGACCATCTCGTGGAAAATTTGTTCTTGGTTTGCATGACATATTCAATATTGTTCGTGGCAAATAACACAAATCACTACATAAATAGTATACCATCCATGGTTTGCACATGTCAATTTTTGGTTGAGTGGGAAGGTTTTATTTTTGCCTATTATTTGTGAAACACATGGCACCATTGATTTGTTGTGCTTTCCATGGTTACCACAAAGTGCACAGTGGCCACAAGGACCCGACATCCCTTTGACATGCTCTCTTGTCTTGTTTAAAGCAAGGTGCTTGTAGTTAGTAAATAATTGTCCAATTGCAGTTGGTCTTTTATAGGTTATCACTGCTTTCGGGTTTAAGTTTTTCTCTCTCTTTGTGAGAGTTATCAGGTGGGGAAAAGATGTAGCCCTAACTTGTGGGTCATCTTTCTTTTCGCCTTTTGGGGCCAGTAGTCTTTCCTCCCAATTTGCTATCATGTCATTAGTTATGTTCAAAGTAAAGCTTGAGTGGATCGCTTTTTCTTTGAGTCAGTTTAAGCGGCTGAGGTAGTCTTCTTTCCTTTGGTTCAGACGTCTCAATCTTATTGCTTCTCCAAATAAGATTGACTTAAAGGTTGACTGTGGGTGGTGTGATTTTTCATTTGTGAACTGCCTCCCTTCTGCTGTGGTTTTAACAAAGTCTTTAGTGACAAAGCAAAAATCATCGTCATGATTTGAAACATATTGATGCAGCATCTCTCTACTGCAAAATAATACAGTTAAGCAAGGAAGTAGAACAACAAAAGGAAGTGAAAAACTGTAGATGTGATGAGGATAACAATCTGCTTGCTTCTGATTTAAATCATTCAGAAATGGATTGTAGGCTGTGGCTGAAAAGACAAAAAATCAGCAAAGCAGATGTCAGAAATGATGCTATCAAATATAAGCTTAGAGATCAGTCAAACTGATGAAGTTATCCAGCATCAAACAAGATCTTAGTCAAATGAAACAATCTGTGAGAATAAATTATTTGCATAAAGGCTCAATGACTAGCATTGTGGACAGACCTGCAAACATTCAAGTTTCAGGTGGATAAGAGCCTCAATCAGGAGATGATGCTGAGTGTGGATTGAATATTATAAAGCTGACATAACATGTGACACTAACCAGCCCATTAACGACTCCAGGGTAGACAATACTGACCAGGAAGATGATCAACTGGATGAATAGACAACTGTAGTTAGAAAGAAAAGGTGGTGTCACAAATCAGGCAATTCACCTGATGCTAAGTTCAAGACAGTGGAAATTTTGTCTCAAGATTGAAATCAGATACTAGAATTGTCTGTCTCAAAAAATGGTTTTGGGACAAGTTCCAGAATGCAAGAAGTATGCGGTTTCAAAATTGAGAACCAGATATGATATATATGCATCCTTCAAAATTTTAGCAAAAATTCTTCATCAAGGCAATATACGAGAGGTGCTTAACTTCTGGAAGTGTCCACAAGAACTTGTACTGGAATGCCACAAATGTCCATTACTTAGTGACACGTTTCAAACCACATTCATAGCATCCAAACAGATGTTAGGTGCTACCAACCAGTTCAGTTAAGTTAATGAGAAAAAATGGAAAGGATAATAAATAATCTCAGTCTGGTCACTTACAACTGCTAGGGTTAAAGTCTTCCATGCCTGATGTTCAAAAATTATTAAATGATTACTGGATTATTTTTCTTCAAAAGACCTGGTTGGCAAAGCAACAACTTGATAATTTATCCTGTTTAGGCGTGCCACATTTTTTGGGAGGGCAGACTATGACTTTAATAATGACCTAGTTTTTGGTCGTGGTCATGGTGGAACAGCCATATATATTGGTCTAAAAATCTTAAAGCTTCATCTTTTTCAAATTCTGATGGCTTGATAATAATAGGCTTAAGAGTGTTTTTGAAAAAAATAAGAGTTGTGTTTAATTAATGTGTATCTACCATACTGCAGTAGAGCTAATATGGATGAATTTTAAGAATACTTGGGCAAAAAACAATTATATAGCCTATCAACTATGGTTTTGGTTCTGTCTTCAAATACAGTTGCAAAAGGTGTCTGTAACCCTGTGATTCCGCCAGCTTCTACGCCTTTTACTACGTTCTGTTTTGTCTGTTTTTATCGACCTGCGTTCTGCAGATTGTGTGTGTGTTCAAACTATGGACTTCATATCTGCTCATGAACAAATAAATAAATAGGCCTAAATAAATAACATCCAAGTGCCATCTCTGAACCCGACTTTTCCAGCCGTACTTTTTTCAATGGATGCGAGGCTCGGGGTAAAAGTGATAAGCTTCAAAATCGTATCAAATGAGGTGATACGACAAAATAAATGGTAATGGTTTATTGTTTCATATGGCTCAGCCAATAAGCAGAAGCACTATAAAAGCTATCGCATGCAGTAAACCAGTCATTAGCGAAAATTAGAGCAAATGAAAACACAACGGCATAATAGCTGATCGGTGTAAATAAAGACGGGCGCTGTGTCACATAAATAAAGACTGGCGCTGTGTCCCTACTGAAACATTGGTACAAAGAATAAACAATGCAAATAAAGTAGGGCAAGCATTTTTCTGAACTGTTTCATGTGTCTAATGGGGTTAAACAAGGGGGAATACTGAGTCCATACTTGTTTGCTGTTTATTTAGATGATTTGTCCAATGAACTAAACAACATTAAAGCAGGGTGTTATATTGGTGAAGTTTTATTAAATCACTTGATGTTTGCTGATGATATTGTGTGTTATGTCCAAGTGCACGTTGGTTGCAAAGAATACTAGATGTGTGCCAGGCGTATGCAGAATCGCATGGGATTATTTTCAATTGCAACAAAACTGTTTGCATGACGTTTAAGGCTAAAAGTGCAAGAAGCACAGCCACTCCAGTCTTGAAATTGGGTGGTCAATACGTAAATTCTGTTGACCAATACAAATATCTGGGGATTGTATCTGATAATGAGCTCTCAGATGACAAAGACATTCAGAGCATTTGTTGTATGCAGGTCAATCTCAGTTTTTTTCTCAGTGAACTGTTTAATATGTGCATTGTTCACAGGTATGTACCCAATTCCTGTTTAAACACAACAATACTTCCCATATGCAAAGACAAGAATGGGAATATGTCTGACACATCAAATTACAGACCTGTGGCAGTAGCAACAGTGATGTCAAAGCTACTTGAACACTTCATATTAAGCCTATCTAGTATCTCTCTTTTCCTTGGAACCACAGACAATCAATTTGGTTTTAAGGCTGGACATAGTACTGATCAAGAGGTGATACGACAAAACAAATGGTAATGGTTTATTGTTTCATATGACTCAGCCAATAAGCAGAAGCACTATAAAAGCCATCGCATGCAGTAAACCAGTCATTAGCGAAAATTAGAGCAAATGAAAACACAATGGCATAATAGCTGATCAGTGTAAATAAAGACGGGCGCTGTGTCACATAAATAAGACTAGCACTGTGTCCCTACTGAAACATTGGTACAATGAACAAACGATGCAAATCAAATGGGGCAAGCATTTTTCCTGAACCGTTTCATGTGTCTAATGGGGTTAGACGAGCTATGTCCAACCCGCGGCCCGGGCGAAGGTTTTGTGCGGCCCAGTTTAGGTTTTCGTTGTAGTAAAAGTATCGTACACACTGACAACCTTTTCCTTATTTGATAGCCTTGAATTTGACATTTTTGATGCAGGTGTCTCCTCAGTGCCACTTTATCATGTCTGTAAACATTGCAATTAGGATTCGAACGCTTTCAGTGTAGCTTCAGTTAAATTTGGTTTGCTCAGATCTAAGTCATTCAATGAGCGGCCCTCATTAATATGTCATCAAATGTGCGGCCCTGCGTTGAGATAGCGACATGATTTTTGGCCCAGTAAGCCATTTGGGTTGGACATAGGTGGGTTAGACAATGGGGAGTACTGAGTCCATACTTGTTTGCTGTTTATTTAGAATTGATTTATCTACTGAACTAAACAGCATTAAAGCAGGGTGTTATATTGGTGAAACCGTATTAAATCACTTGATATTTGCTGATGATATTTGTGTGTTTTGTCCAAGTGTACGTTGGCTGCAAAGAATACCAGATGTGTGCCAGGTTTATGCAGAATCGCATGGGATTATTTTCAATTGCAACAAAACTGTTTGTTTGTCGTTTAGGGCTAAGGGTGAAAAAAGCACAGTCACTCCATTATTGAAATTGGGTGGTCAATACGTAAAATCTATGGGCCATTACAAATATCTGGGGATAGTATTGGATAATGAGCTCTCAGATGACAAAGACATTCAGAGACAACTGCGATATCAATATTGTGCAGCAAACAAGCTGCGAGCCTCGTTTTCCCGATGTTCAAATGCAGTTAAAAACGTACATTTCTTTCTTTTTGTACGCCCATGTATGCATCACAATTATGGTGTAATTTCAGGAAATCATGCACGCAGAAATTGCGTGTGGCATATAATTTTGGTTGTAGAGCTCTATACAACTTGGCCTGGAGAGCGAGTGTTAGTAGCCACCAAGTTCAATGTAACATTCCTACCTTTGAGGCTCTGCTACGTAAATGCAAGTACCTGTTTCTCGAAAGATGCAGAAAATCTAACAACGTATGGTTACGTGCTTTGATGCAGTCAGGTTGTTTGTACTCGTCACTATTCTTTGAACACTATCATTTTACTCTGTGATTGAGTGATCGAACTTTGCAGTGTCCGTTTGATCGATGGCGTGTCAAGCCACAACGCTTTTGCATTTTACCTAGACTAGACCAAGTTAGGAATTAGCGCCCTACTCCGCAGTAGTGCTGTAACAAGTGTTACGTGTTAGCTAACAATAGTGTTAAGAATATGTCTGTAACCCTATGGTTCTGTCTTCAACGCAGTTGCAAAAAGTGTCTGTAACCCTGTGATTCCGCCGGCTTCAATGCCTTGTACTACGTTCTGTTTTGTCTGTTTTTATCAACCTGCGTTTTGCAGAGGTGTGTGTTCATACTATGGACGTCGTGTCTGCTCATAAACAAATAAATTAAATTAAATTATCTGTTTTAAGATTCCGGGTAAACTCACATTCAGGCAGGGTTAAGCGAACTTGCTTTCGTGACAATCTAGCCTTGGTAAACATTGTCGAACCCATTAGATTTACAACTTACCTAAAATGGTTTCTGCCTTTTGTTTACGTGTAAAAACATGAATTTACAATATGTAAACAAACGAAATAAAGAAATTACACTTCCTCCTATAACATTATCAGTCACACAACTGAGTACAGCAGTCTTCGTATACAAGTGTACATTAGCAGTTACCAATGGTAGCCATGAGACAATCACTGACTAAAACACCTGTACAAAATCTGTTAACTCCACTGCAAAGTCTAAATAATTGCTACACACTTCAAAATATTACAAGTTGGGAGTTACATAGTGTTACTGTAACAATGACATGAAGTCCATCCAAAAAATACACAAAGCCAAATATTTTTAGTGAAAACTTCGTTTTGCAGTGACAAACTGAAAAATGGCCGAAAAATAGCCAAATTTCATACAAAGGGCAAATGTGTTTTTTCATGACCAGCCCACTTCAAAAATGGCCAAATTTTTCGAAATTGGAATTCTGGCAACCCTGGTCTGGCATAGCCTATACGTTATTATTCTTTAGATAAAGTCGTTTCAGGGTCTCAACTAATCTGTCATAAGTATCAGTGCCTTCCTGATCAGGAAACTTGGGGAAGAAAGACAACTCACAACGATAGGTTTAGCGTAAACCTCGGTATTGTTCTCACTGCGAAATTCACAGAGACAGGAGAGGAGGTCTTCGCGATTGCAGAGCACAATGCAATTTGCAAGCAACATCAAAACTTTACGCTCAACCGACAATTCCTTTGATTGCAAAAGCTGCCTTTCCATTCCAATCAAGAAATCAGTTCTTTTATACCTGGGTTTTCCGGAAGTCTGCCCTGGGCCGTTAATCGGAAAAACGACAAATTGGGAAAATAAGACGTGAACCAAACAAGCGCCCGGACTGTAATACGCCAGTTGCATATTGCCTGTGTCTGAACAACTACGCATGCACAAAAATCCCACACATTTGAAGTTGTTACGGTGATACAGTAATCAAATAATGAAGAAGTTATAATCCATATTTATTTCAAAATTTTAGTCAAGTAAATTTAAGTCTCAATTTCACGAATGGTATTGATTGATTGATAAATTAAAAAGACTTCTAGTTACAAGCCATTTTGTTATACAGGCGAATGATGTTGTTGTTTAACAATAATTCGTTTTGTTCTAGTGGTTTCAAATGTAGCGGGCCTTCAAGAGCTATTGAAAAAGTGATCTGGGCGGCAATAAAAAAGTTTGCTGACCACTGGTGTAAGGTGACAACTACAACTACCACACACCCACATCAACGAAAACAACTGAACAGCACAGTGAACAGCACAGCTGAACAACACAACTGAACAGCACAGTGTGAACAACAACACAACTGAACAACAACTGAACAACACAACTGAACAACACAGTGTGAACACACACAACACAACTGAACACACACAACATAACAACTGAACAACACAACTGAACAGCACAGTGTGAAGAGCACATTGATGACTTAATACAGTGCTGTAATTCCACACCCCCACATCAACGAAAAACTACAAATACGCGCGACGCCTCCGGGCAGCGGCAACAATACTGTAAATCCGCGAGTACGAAAAACCACCAAACAAGTACGAACAGTGAACATTACAATCGCCTCACCACAATCTGCCCAGCAGATCTTTGTGCTCCGTCGGGTGTGCCACTAGCAGAGGTGGTCGGAGTCACATTTTCAGACTCCTCCGTTCCTGTTCCAAAATTTTTGAAGCCTGATCCGATATTTTTTTAATTTGAGGATCCGACTTATGTCCACATATCATCAATGCAACCGAATTCCAGCAATGTTTTAATAAAAAATGACATTCATAGCGACCACGCAGATTCTGCTGTTGCAAAAATAAAAAGTGACTCCGGTTCTGGGCTCGGTTTTTCAATACTTTTGGACTAAGGGTTTGGATCAGAAATGAGCGCAGAGTCCTGCTGAAGTCGAGTCCGACACTCTGGATCCGTTGCCACCTCTGGTCACTAGTGGTTTTTTAGAGTAGTGCAGTTCACTTTTGTTTCATTACTTACTCAAGTTCAGCGGTTTTTATTACCTAGCCAAAAGTAACTTGCAGAAAAACTGATTTACTCACCTTCCCATTTCGAAGGCGAATGGCCTCACACAATTGACGAAATGAGCATCCCTGAAAATCACATTGGTCCAACAAAATTTTTTCTATGTGGTCCATTTGTTTGGCAAAGCCCTTGACTTCTTCCTCGTCGATTTTTGAACCTCTCACTTGAACTCCTTTCATCTTCACGACAAAGTTGATAAACATATTTTTAGGTGTGACCATGGTCTGTCACTTGTGTTCATAGCATTGATATTTTATTAAAAGGACACATTTGAAAAATTGTGACATTTCATTCAGATTTGTTCGCACAAAAAGTATCTAGGCCAGACGTTCCGAAATGGGTCGTCACGACGCCCTGGCTGATCCGAAACCGGGGCATCGAAAGAACACAAAAGTTGTTTGATCAGGTGCCCTATAAATTTGGCTGAGATTGACTGACAAGGTTTCCATTATGAAACGTTGTGCTGACCGCAAGACGTGCTGTCGCGGTTCGATGTACAGGTTGCGGGATTAAAGACCAAATTGTGAAATGTTTTTACTGTCGGGCACTAATGATCATAGTTTTTAGTTGTCATGGAACGGAAGGTTGCAAACAAAGAGGAAAAGAAAAACCCGAATGTTGCCTGCTTGCTCTTGCATGATTAACTTGGTTTAGTAAAATTATTTGCCTGTACGAAAGTATTCATAACTTTTGTTTCATAATCGGGAATGTTAATCATTATTTCACAAAAGGTTTGTTAGGCTTTTATCATTGTGATATTCAATATTTAAACCTATCCATTGTTTTCAACGTTTCTATTGTTTGCATACAGCAAAAGCATAGACGGCAAATTAACGACTTCAAATAACTTTTACAAAGTGATGCTCATGTTCGACTAACGGAACTGTACTGTGGTGCAATTTCAAGTTTGTTTAGCAAAGCTTGTTTAACAAAGTTTGTTTAGAACAAATCTAAATTGCCCAAGCGCACTGCAATTCAGAATAAAATGTTTACGAATGTAGTTTCAACGTGTTGGTTGCGACATGCTCAACGCCATCCAATTACTTCGAAATCATTGTCATCCTGACAAGCAGATTTAAATCAACTAAGGTGACAATGCAGGTACAAAGTCTTACTTAAGCAGCGATACCATGAACGCATACAAGTTAGAAATTTTGCTGCATGACTTCCGGTTATAACTGTGTTTCTATGGCCGATATATAATATAATTGTGCCAATGCTGCAATGGAACAAAGATAAACCAAAATTTATTTTCGACAATTGTACCAGTTTTTGCATAATAAGTTATTTTCCAAAAACCCGGGCAATTGTTTTAGTTAAATTATCCTAAAAACATTGTACTGACAAACAACCACAAAAATTCAAATGCTGCACAATGAACTCTGCAAAAACAAAATTGTGGATAAATACGTTTTTTTGTGCTCTTACTATGCTAGACATTTCTTGCATGTAATAAAATCCAAATAATGCTTTCTGTGCAGTTGGAGTTAGCTTATGTTGCATACAGTGTATTCAGTGCATATTTTCCATACAGTGAATTCAGTGCATATTCACTTGGAGCTGATCCCGTGTTATCTGGGCTAGTGTATTGTGTAACAGGCCCATAAGCTTGGGACAACAGAGGGGCAAAAAGTTTTCTGATATGGGCCCAAATTTTTAACCTATGCCCAATAGTTTTAAACTATGTCCAACACATTTTTCCAGGGGTGGTGAAAAATTTTCTAGGGGAGCTTCGTCCCCTGGTTACGGGCTTGGTGTGTAATCTGGACCAACGTCGTGACTGGTAATAATGACTTTGATCTGGACCAAACCCTGACACATGCATTTTGAGTGTGTGTTTCATATCACGAGGTGCAATCTTCAGTAGAAGCGGTCTGCACGGACGTGCAGATTGCTTGGCCCCTATGAG
>Ga0210059_1007309_pt1 | contig 17568 bp, 10 predicted proteins | sample Ectturendosymbi2_FD_188042 | JGI IMG/M metagenome (GOLD analysis project Ga0210059, IMG submission 188042) | Ecteinascidia turbinata endosymbiont from Florida, USA - Sample 2 (SPAdes) (version 2) | ecosystem: Host-associated > Tunicates > Ascidians > Unclassified | place: Key West, Florida... | reverse complement strand
TTCTCTTCAGGGTTTGTATTTGGAGAGGTTTCAAAAATAAAAGTAATGTTTGTCACGTTTTGTGTAAAGAGCTTTTCAAGTTAGATGGTAGGATATACATAGCCAAGTTCATGTTGAAACAGAGTTTAGTGTGTTATCAATGATTCTGTTAGTTTATAAATTTTAGCTTCGATAAAATAATTTTTAGCATTTTTCAAGTTTCTAGTGACCGTGAAAGATGGTTAACTGCTTTTGTCCGACATTTTACCCTGTGTGGTATACTGTTAGAAAAGTTATTTTCTTGTAACAGTCAGATTATTACAGCTGCACGTGTGAGAGACCACAGTACAGCCATTATTTGTTTTGCGCAGAAATGTAAATGGCTTTGCTGCAACGTTGGTTGTCACGTATTTAGAAACGGACAGCGTATAATTTAATGATGCTAGTGTGTATATTACTGTAGAAGGTTAGATTTTCAGGCAAATCTCTGCGAAGCTTTTTCCGAAGACAAAAAGCAGCACTATTGTGGAGACTTAGTTTTGGGATGAGCAGTTTTGCAAAAGACTGTCTTCAACTTATTAGTGAACAGGGTTTCAATAAAAACGTTGGAGAAGTAGCCTACAGTATTCACCTAGCTGTATATTGACCTATAGCTCAAAACATAGGGACTTGACTTGGAAATAAGGATAAAATATACATTTATCCTCACTTCTTGTAATGTGTTTTACCCAAATCGAAATGTTTTTGATACAATGTTACAATTCAACGGTCTCGCTGGGCTACCCTCCTTTTTGCAACGAAGCTGTTATATACCTAAGCACCTTGGAAAATACTCTTCAAAACTGACCAAGTTGAAAATGCAAATTTTTTTACCGCTTAGCATTAACGCGCATAGAAAACAAAGCTTCTTTGTATTCCATGCGTTGCACTGCTTGTAAGCAAACCTACTAAATGGTTGCGGTTATTTTTTGTACAGAACAATCTCATCATGTTAATTACAGTGTATCAAACCAACACTGGACATCGAGCAGTAGGCCTTTACAATGAATTCAATGCGCAGAACAAATTTACATTCAAATGTTGAAGTTATCATGCTTTTAACGTTGTGCACCAAGTTTCAAGTTTTTGCGCACTTTGCTTTGTAATCTTCGCCGATGAAGTTGTACTTTTGATATTTGTCTTGCAAACAATTTCCTGACATCACTCACCAATATATTTTGTTTGCTCCCCTCTTCCTTCACTTGAAACATTTCGAAACATCTGCGTTACTTTGTGTTGTAAAAAGAATACAGCTAGATATCGGACTTAATTTGAGGTATTCCCTATTCCTCCTATCGCAATTTTCCCTACTCACTAAAAAAATCTGTCTCCTGTGTGAAACTATTTTCGTTGAAGAATTTTACACTTTCACTAAACGAGGCGCCGAAAGCGCATTGTTTTTTTCTGCTACTCATTCAAAGTTTTGTTGTTCAGCAAAAATCAAATAAGGCTACTTTGCCCAAAACCAAATGCTTTTTTTACTGTAAAACTCGCGTTGTGCGTGCAATCGCTATGTTTATTGCCTCACAATAATTTTTTGTTTTCAACACCAGTGATAACTGCTGAAAAAGTTCGCATAATCTGTGGACGTTACCAAATCACAATTCTCGGTCACTTGAGGGTATAGGTTTCCGAGCATGCTATAGCGCTTCCGCTCAATCATCTACCGCCCGGTTTTGAAAACCAAACGATCTGGTGGAACTACAGGAAAGTGTTCCCTTTGAGATGGTGGATAAATCACTTCCCGTTAAACTTGTGATCGTGAGTTTGCTTGAACATAATTTAAGTCAACGAATCTCACATTTTCGTTCTTTTAACTCTATACACGCAAAGTTAACACTGACGAAAGTTTTGGTTCATTTACGTTTACACCTGACACAGCCCTGCCAAACGTCAGGTAGTTTGGATTTTTTTATCATTGCAATTACGCTGAAATTTTATTTGCCTCCATGTATTAAGTAAAAATTACATGATGCCATTTTTTTGCAAGTGGCTATCGCCTGGGCTATACAAGCAGAGTTGGTGTTGCAAAAATTTTATTTGATTAACATTCTTACCTGACACTGCCACACAACATCAAGTGAGTGATTTCTTTTATCATCACGATCTTGCTAAAATTTTATTCACTTCCATGTGCTAAGCCACAAATCACATGATGTCGATTTTTGCATGCGATCGTTGTCCGAATGTAACACCAAACTTTGGATGCTACAACTTCGCATAAGAAAAAGAACTGTTTTCTTACCGCTTGGCTTTGATTTTCCTCAGTTGTTAAATAAATTCTGTGTGGTTCTTAGTGTTTTTTGCATATTTTGATGAAAAAGGTTTTCAGATATTGCGAACAAGTGCGTATGGGCATTGAATGTACTGACAGAGAAACTTAATTTCATAATGGAATAAAAAAAATTTATGATTAGGATATTTTATATGAATAAGATTTCAGTACTGTGGATGCGTACGTGAAATCGATGTCCTATGAAAATAATTAGCTTGACTGATTCGCTTGCTTGCCACCTTTGTGGGGACCCGTAACTTGAATAGGCCTACAGATATGTGCAAGTTTAATCATCGCAAAAAGATAAAAGCAGACCCGTCGGCAGATTGCTCGAAAGCTTTTGCAGTAAATGGAGAGGTTTCAGTTGTTGATGTTAGGTTTATTTTTTAGAGCTGATGCCGGCTGCTGAATGCGCATTGCACACCTTTGAAATGAAAGCATCCAACACATAGGCTGCACTTTCAAAAGCTGGAATGTTAAGGAAACGGTGGTTGGTCAATTGGCTCTCGAATATCTATATAACCATTCTTTGCACGCAGGCTATATCAACTACGTTCTACACAAAACTACTATCGCGAATGCATTGTACCATGTAGAAACAAGGACCTCAGTTTGAAATACAAGTAAAATACAAGTAGTCGGTAATTTGTTCAGGGGTTTCACATGAAACATAGATCAACATAACATTTTTAAAACAATCTAAAATAATGCATAAAAATTTCGTGGGAGGCTTTGATTGCCGGGTTCGTCCCTCATCCTGGTTGCGGCCTAATTCAATTTACACGCGCATTAAACTCTGTGACAAACAGTTTTGGTCCTTTCTTGCTTGACCATTCTCTTGAGTAATTTACTCACAGCACGAAACTTGCATTGATAAAGGCGATTGCTAGTCCACAACAATCGACTCACAAAGCTAAATGCACTTTGTACGGGCGTTTCTGCAGTCTGTGTTGCATTCATATGTGCATGTACTGTAAAATAATTTTTCCTTTATCATAACTGTTCAATGACTATTTTTTTCAGATCACGTCTTTTCTCTAATAACTTCTTACAAAAAAACATTTCAAGTTTAGGTTTTCCAAAATAGATCCTACATCTGTAAAACCAGACCAAAACTCTTTTCAAAGTGCAGCAAAAGGAGCTGTAACGAATAGCGGTAGCGATAGCTCGCTACTATTTTTATTCAGGAACGGCTGCGGTAGCGCCGCTATTAGATTTAACAAAGAGCGGTAGCGACGCTATTTATAAAGTAGCGGTTGCCCACCTCTAGAAAATGTAGTAAAGCAACCCTTTAAACCTAAACCCTAAGCCTAAACCTAACCCCTAAACCTAACACTTGTACCTAAACCACAAATCTGAACACAAAAGTTTGGAAACTTTAAAAAATAAAAAATAAAAGTCGGTACCATGAAACAACCACTACTACAACGAAAGGTGCCCCATCGTGGCCAGAGTCTACGCGAAAATCACATCCACAGCAAGACAGGTCTACTTGACTATCATGACAATGCTGCTAATGTTGCAAACTCAGCGTTTTGTTCTAACCGTGTCATCGCCAACAGACCTATAACCACTTCCAAACAAAAACACCCTGACGTTTTGTGACCCAATGCATAAAAATAACATCACATGTTGAGCATGTTCAATCGGAAAATCAAAACAATAGTGTGTATTTTGCCGCCAGAGGTATAGCCCCGCTGTGGTCATTTTTCCATTTGAACTGTAGTGCATCTGGCTTTGCCCACTTACAACACTGAGTTCCTGGCGCCAGGGCATACTATGGTATGGAATGGAAGGAAAAAATCGGTATGGAATATGGAATGGCTCAAGTATGGAATGGAAGATTTGATGTATGGAATGGAAGATTTGATGTATGGAATGGAACGAATCTTCCATATTCCATACAAATTCCATACTTGCACATTTTGACACGGTGTTGCTGAAGTCCAATTTTGATTTCAGTTGAACATATTTGCAAACAGAGTCTGAGTTCGACTATAACAGTAATTCGTAAACTGAGTGCGTTCTTCGTAATCTCCGTCACAAACAGTAACGTCGACGCGAAAAGGAGGCAGGTGCGTAGCTAGGGGGGGCAGTGGGGGCAATGCTACCCCCCATTCTGAATGTTGCACCAAAAATTTTCAGGGTAATCAAGGTTTTGATGCGTAAGCCTAAGAAACACTTCAATTTAAATCAACGACACTTCTTACGGAACGTATTACATCAGCCTTTAGTCGAACCTGATCAAAGCACTATGTTTTACCAATTGTCCATAATTAATCAAACGTTGTGTACATGAGGGTCGGAAAATCTTATCCAGGGCGGGCAATAGTATTTTTTTCAAGTGAAGCGAAGGATTTATCTAGGGGGGGGGGCAAAAATTATGAAATTTTATTTTTTCCACTCGAAACTAAGAAAACAACCTTTTTGCTAAAAATTTGATATGAAAATGATAAATTTTTCCAAGGCCCCTTCTACCCCTCCCCTTTTGACCCTCATTGTTGTGTATACAGGCCCATAACCAGCTTGGGACACCAGGGGGGCGAAGAGTTTTCTGAGAAGCCAACAAATGTTTTAAACTATGTCCAATGGTTTTAAAATATGTTCAACACATTTTTTCCTGGGGGGGCGGGGCGAAAATTTTCTTGGGAGGCGCTTCAGTTACGAGCCTGCGTATATATAGCATTGGAAATGTTAGAGAATTCTTGTCATGGCTGGCATTGACCTGAGGTTTAAGATCCGTGTGCAAGTTGGTAATAATGAAATACAAACTTGTATCTAAGTGCTTGTAATCACTAACCGAAAGGAAAAGAAGGAGTAACGCTTTTCGCAGGTGTTTCTGGCGTACCAGCTTGCTGTATATCACGTAATGGTGATGCAAACTTCATTTCAATACCATCGCAAAAATTCCTCTCTGTTAACCCTACCGTGCTACAAATACAGTATTACTTTTGTCTGTAGCCTCAGCCGTAACCTTAAATGGACATCTTATATTTTTGTTTTGTACAATTTTGAAGCAAATAGCGGCAATGTACGTTTTATATGCCTTGCAGCTCAAACTTTGGCTGAGAAGCAATCCAGTGTGAAAGTCTTTTTTATTACGCAAATACGCCATAGACCACGGGCCTCAAACTCAAAACGAGGGCCAAACGAGGACTTAAAAAAGATACAGGGCCGCATTATGACTATTCTGGAGCTGCAATATGACGCTGATGCAAAAAAGGCTGTACCTGAAACTTACTAGAAACAGCTTTTGCATCTTTTTTCCTGCGAGTGATATCGTGAGTAATAGGGAGTTTATCTCTATCCCTCTCCATGTTCGTTTAAAACAGCTATGTCCAACCCGCGGCCCAGTCGAAGGTTGTGTGCGGCCCATTTTTCAGTTTTAGATGCAGTGATAAGTATCCTACATACTGACAACCACTTCTTATTTTGATAATCTTTAATTTGCCATCTTTGATGCAGGCAGTTCTCAGTACCACTTTAACCAGAGGCATAGGGGCAAGGGGAGGCACAATTCCCCGGGCGCCCTGTTACAAGGGGGGCGCCGAATGACTGCAGGGTCGCCGAAAAGTCACAACAATGTCACAAGCACTTTCTTCAATACACTACATTTACTTCCAAAATATCTCAGGTTGGAACGTGGAGGCGCCCAAGTTACTTTTTGTCCCGGGCGCCATCTAGCCTCGTTACACCCTTGACTTTAACACCTCTGTTACCATTGCAGTTAAGATTCGAACAAATTCAGTACATTAGCTTAGGCTAAATTTAGTTTGCTAAGATCAAAATATGCCATTCAATGTGCGGCCCACACTTATACGCCACTCATAATGCGGCTCTGGTTGAGATAGTGACATCATTTTTTGCTCGGTAAGCCATTTGGGTTGGACACAGCTGGTTTAAAATGAACTTGTTGACACGCTGGCCGAGCACTTTTCAACACCGGTGAATAAACAAAATAACTTAAATGTTAATTATTTCAAAATTCCAAAAAGCCTCGCGGGCTGCACAAAATGCCCTCGCGGGCGACATGCGGCCCGCGTGTTTGAGACCCCAGAATTCATTCTAGATATTTAAATGTTACGATTAAGCATGCATTGTTCCGGTCCAATCACAATCATGTGGAGTGTTAACGTTTGCATCAATGATTTCACATTAACTTGCCGGCGAAAAAAAAAGTTTTGTCAAGTCATCATAGTCTGACCTGTACATAGTCTTGAAAGTGTTTCAACTTTCATCTGATGTTAAACCCTATCCTATAGTCAAAGGCGCAGCAAGGGGGGGCTGAAGGGGCTCAAGCCCCCCCTTAGCCATCACAATATTGATGTTTATTTTTTTAATATTTCACCAACATTGAAGTCGAGATGGGGTGCATTGCAGAATATCCTTCGGCACTACCACAAGGCGTAGAAGCACATTTGTTATCAAACCAGGCGGTTATGAATTTTCGAGTTTTGAGAAATATTGAAGCACCTTTTGGCTGACCTAAGGTCTCACTTCAAAAAGGTTATTCAGTTTTAACGCACCTTTCACTGTAACATGATCATTATTACGTCTTAGAGACGCTCTTTAAGCATTAGCGTAGATGATTGTGGTTAATGCTGTTACAACGGGCCCTTTGAGGGCAACCATAATGCTGATATGGCCCTCAGTGAAAATGATTTTGACACCCCTGGCGTAGAGGATTAATACACTATATTTTGTATTGCTTGGAAAATGACAACTTCAGAACGGCATAAATAAGCCCTGTGTCCACTGAATGGATTGTGTCTGTTTGGTTCATAAAATATGGTTACTATTAGTATAAAAAAGTTTACGTACAGGTAATCAGATCGACAGTTAGACGATATTTTCGAGGGCGGCAACACGGTCCCGCATGAAAATGTCTATATCTGAAAAACAAATCTACTAAAAACGCTAGCAAATCCGTCCTTGCTACCATCTATAACAAGAACTGGATGTACCGTGCTCTGCTAGCGTGGAAACAAGCTTGATATTTAAACTACCAACAGTGCACTTATGTCAGTGCGTGAAATGCGTCGATCAGACTTAGGTGTTTAATTAGTAATGGCACTGACAGTGATTGTGCAGCTAAAAAACATATCCAGTGATTTTTAAGCCCTTTACTTGTAGTTTGCGGAGGCTGAAGGTTTTGCTTGTAATTCTTTGAAGCGCTCTGCCCTAGGGATGAGTGGGATGGAAGTTCCTGCATATATTGTGCAGAGATCATACTGTGCCACTCTGCTTGCTTGCATTCTTAAAAATCTGAACTTTGCAACAGTTTTACTTAGGCTTCTGTAGGCGATTTTTATCATCTGCACAAGCAGGATCTAGATTTTCTACAAGCCTTTTGTTTTCATGAAGGGTCCAGGCTGCTTAGAGCATTATCGCAATTTTTACTTTACGCGTATACTCTTACACTTTGCTAACAGCTTGCGAATTATCTTGACCTATTTAGGAGATCACTGTGGTGTAGGTTTACAGTTAATCGAAGAAACAAGAAGGTAGTTTAGTTGGAAGGACCCCTAGATTTAGTTGTGAGTACAGTCAACTGTTTACCACAAATTATGTGCTTTCCTTGGCTATTGTACTCACAAACAATTTTTTCCTTTTCAAGGCATTTTGCTTTCATAACTTCAGCCCCCCCCTAGAAAAATCCTGGCTGCTCCCCTGATGCTTTTGACCTGATCGATAGGTTCCACGTTAGTTCGGTAAAAACTCAGCATCAACGACAAACTTAAAGCAGTTGGGGCCTCGAAGAATTGGCTACTGCTACCGGTAAAGCTGCGTATGACTGAACAGAATGCTTGGGAAAATATGGCACTAGGTTTAACATTTCGCTTCATGTGCAACTACGATTTTTGTTTTGAAGTATATGTCAGTCAGTATGACAGTTTTTGTAGCTTGCTTCGACTTCAGGATATTTCGCTTGTATACATAACTTGAAGCAAACTTATGATTCTGTCTTGAAGACAGTGGCGTAACCTGGGGGGAAAGGGAAGACATCTGTCCCCGAGCGCAGCATTTTGAGGGCGTAAATTGAGGTTGGAATGTCACGTAACAATTATGAAATGTCAAATGTCAGCGGATGCTAGTAATTACGATTTACGAAATATCGAATGCCAGTCGCTGACACGTGACACCCAGTTGCAAAATCTCATCAAGATCACCAAAGTTCGCAAAGAGAGCAATTACAAACCTTAGTGACGTTTTAAGACGTCGCTTGTGTCTCCAGCAACCAGCGCCGGCATATGGTTTGACTCACGGTTGCGTCACAATGAGTTCAGATAGCCAGGCTTGCGAACTTTCCCACTTCGTTCTCATTGTATAGTTGCGTCACAATGGACGGGAATCCAGCATTTACAGTGCATGCAACTGCGCTTGGTTTTAGAGCAGCGATAAACCTTCATAGTATGTTGTTACGACAACATATCTGATGCTTAGGAAATTATTTGATCTTTGATCGTGTGACAAACTTCATGTTGAAATGGATTTGACGTGGTTCTGAAGGTAATTGTGATGATTTTTATTTGTGGGATGTTTAAACAAATCCTGACTACTTTTGCAAACTTCTAATTGCAAATGGGCAGCGTTGAGTATATTAGTTATACTTATGTACTTTTCAGTTACTCTCATGGACGTGCGGAGAGCGGGGGCATTGCTTCCCCTGTTCTTTCAAAAGGGAGGCAAAGGGGGCGGAGCTAACTTTTCATCACAGTATCATAGGGAATTTCATGGTTAACAAGATCTAGTTGAAACAAATTTGTTGCAGCTATTCACGCACCCACAACACTCAGAACGGTGTTCTACACTCTCTGTTTTTTTTTTTTGAGGTCAACATTGTTACTGAACAGAAACAAACATATTGGTGAAGAATTTTATGTTTTTTGTAAGTTTGCATTTCCCTCAATACTTTTACTGACCCCTGCCCTACCGGTGCTTCGGCTGCTACCTGTGTTTTATGTAATTTCACCTATACACTGAGCATCTCCACAGACATGATTATCGAAATTCAGATCACAAATTTGATAGCAAAACTTCCTACAGAGAGTCACTAGCGTTAGATATTTTCTAGGTTAAAATATGTGACACATTTAAATCTTATCAGCTTTTTGACAAAACAATTGATAAATTTTCAGCAGCAAAAGCAAGAAAACTTTGTCCTTGGAATTAGATAATTGCAAGTAAAGCATCAGATTGCAATGGTTCTTTTATTTTATGCTGCCACGAACTGGCTGGGGAGCACTTAAACTGAGTTTGTCCCCACGCGCGGTAAACCCGAGGTACGTCACTGCTTGAAGTGTCGTTTGTTTTTTACAAAGTGCTTTCATGTCTGTTGCTGCAACATGATACTGTAGATAAAAATGTTGTTTGGAATCTGCGTAGTCGTATTTAATTTCGTTCAAACCAGCACGAAAAACTTCTTGTAACTTAACTTTGTAATGAAATGTCGCTTTTCTGTTACATCGCACATTCTTTTTCTTGCAGGCGTCACAGCCTTTCTTTCACATTGCAGTTAGTTTGGAGAAACGCTATTTTTGTACACGTGGTCGCAGGGGTCTTCATTTTGAGCTTCGTGCCTCGGATTGTGATAACTAAACTCAACAACTATATAATTCCCTTTTTTCTAATCTGACGACTTTAGTCTTATGAAAAAATATCGTCTTTGAGAACCGTGAATGACATTGTTATTACTCCACCACAATAATGGTATTGTCTGTTTTTGTATTCATTACCATTTGCATTTTTTAATGCTTACAACGCTCACAAGCCCAGCTATAAAAATTTTGCACCCCTGAAAAACCGAACTTTTCGCTGAACAAAAAAATGCACATCAACGTTGAAAAAAATCGCCAGTTTGTCTACTATGCGACGTCAGTCGTGAGCAACATAATCTATGCGATTACAGACGTCCACTGATACTTTTCAAGTGACATAATCAGTTGTTGCGCTGCATGTTTTGCCCAAATCGTAATGTTGTTGATACAATGTTACAATTCAACGGTCTCGCTGGGCTACCCTCCTACTTGTAACGAAGCTGTTATCTACCTAAGCACCTTAGAAAACACTTTTCAAAACCGACCAAGTTGAAAATGCAATTTTTTACGGCTTAACACAGTTTTTTTTAAGAAAAATATTAGGTACCCGATATGAACCTGTAGGGGCCCGATTTCTCTGATTCTAGGGACCCGATTTTCTTTGATTCTAGGGACCCGATGATGATTTTTTCTGATTCTAGGGACCCGATTTTCAATTCTAGGGACCCAAACCGGGTTCCTAAAACACCTTAAAAAAGCCCTGGCTTAACATTAACGCGCATAGAAAGCAAAGCTTCTTTGTATTCCAGGTTGCACTGCTTGTACGCAAACCTACTAAATGGTTGCGGTTCTTTTTTGTACCGAAACATCTCGTCATGTTAATTATAGTGTATCAAACCAACACTGGACATCCAGCAGTAAGCTTTTACAATGAATCCAATGCGCAGAACAAATTTACATTCAAATGTTGAAGTTGTCATGCTTTTAACGTTGTGCACCAACTTTCAGGTTTTTGCGCACTTTGCTTTGAAACCTGTCGATGAAGTTGTACTTTTGATATTTGTCTTGCAAACATTTTTCTGAAATCACTCACCAATATATTTTGTTTGCTCTCATCTTTCTTCATTTGAAACATTTCGAAACATCTGCGTTACTTTGTGTTGTATAAGGAATACTGCTAGACATCGGACTAAATTTGAGATATTCCGTAGTACTCCAAATCAGTAATTTTCCCTACTCACTAAAAAAATCTGTCTCCTGTGTGAAACTATTTTCATTGAAGAATTTTAAACTTTCACTAAACGAGGCACCGAAAGCGCATTATTTTTGTTTTCTGCTGCTCATTCAAAGTTCTGGTGTTCAGCAAAAATCAAATAAGGCTACTTTGCCAACCACCAAAACTTTTTCTACTGTAAAACTCCCGTTCTTCGTACAATGACTATGTTTATTGCTTCACAATAATTTTTTACTTTTCAACATCAGTGATAACTGCTGAAAAAGTTCGCACAAACTGTGGACGTTGCCCAATCACAATTCCCGGTCGCTTGAGGGTTTATGTTTCCGGGCATGCTACAGCGCGTTCGCTCAATCTCCTACCGCCCCGTTTTGAAAACCAAATGTACTGGGGAACTACAGGAAAGCGTTCTCTTTGAGATGACGGATAAGTCACTTCGCGTTAAATTTGTTATCGTGAGTTTGCCTGAATATAATTTAAATCAACAAATCTCACATTTTCGTTCTTTTAACTCTACACGCAAAGTTAACACTGACGAAAGTTTTGGTTCATTTACGTTTAAACCTGACATAGCCCTACCAAACGTCAGGTAGTTGGGCTTTTTTATCATTGCAATTTCGCTGAAATTTTATTTGCCTCCATGCGTTAAGTAAAAATTGCATGATGCCATTTTTTTGCAAGTGGCCATCGCCTGGCCTAAACAAGCAGAGTTGGTGTTGAAAAAAATTTTATTTGATTAACATTCTTAACTGACACAGCCACACAACGTCAAGTGATTGATTTCTTTTGTCATCACGATCTTGCTAAAATTTTATTCACCTCCATGTGCTAAGTTGCAAATCACATGATGTCGATTTTTGCATGTGATCGTTGTTCGAATGTAACACCAAACATTGGATGCTACAACTCCGCATAAGAAAAAGAACTGTTTTCTGACCGCTTGGCTTTGATTTTCCTCAGTTGTTAAATAAATTATGTGTGGTTCTTAGTGTTTTTTGCATATTTTTATGCAAAAGTTTTTCAGATATTGCGAAAAAGTACGTATGGGCATTGAATGTACTGACAGGGAAACTTAATTTCACAATGGATAAAAGAAAATTATGATAGGATATTTTATATGAAGAATATTTCAGTACTGTGGATGCGTAGTGGTACGTGAAATCGATGTCCAATAAAAATAATTAGCTTGACTGATTCGCTTGCTTGTCACCTTTGTGGGGACCCGCAACTTGAACAGGCCTACAGATATACCAGGTTTTTTTTAAGGAAAATGTTAGGTACCCGGTATGGATCTGTAGGGACCCGATTTCTCTGATTCTAGGGACCCGATTTGAAATTCTAGGGACCCGATTCGGTCCCTAAAACGCCTTAAAAAAACCTTGGATATACTGTATGTGCAAATTTAAATCATCGCAAAAAGATAAAAGCAGACCCGTTGACAGATTCCTCGAAAGCTTTTGCAGTAAATCGACAGGTTTCAATTGTTGATGTTAGGTTTATTTTTCTAGAGCTGATGCCGGCTGCTTAATGCGCATTGCACACCTTTGAAACTAAAGCATTCAACACTTAGGCTCCACTTTCAAAAGCTGGAATGTTAAGGAAACGGTGGTTGGTCAATTCGCTCTCGAATATCTAAATAACCATTCTTTGCACGCAGGCTATATAAACTACGTTCTACACAGAACTACTATCGCGAATATATTGAACCATGCAGAAGCAAGGACCTCAGTTTAAAATGCAAGTAGTCGGTAATTTGTTCAGGGGTTTCACATGAACCATAGATCAACATAACATTTTTTTGAAAATCTAAAATAATGCATAAAAATTTTGTGTGAGGCTTTGATTTCTCGGTTTGTCCCCCACCCTGGTTGCGGGCCTAATCGCATTAAACTCTGTGACAAACAGTTTTGATCTTTTATTGCTTGACCATTCTCTTGAGCACTTTGCACACAGCACGAAACTTGCATTGATAAAGGCTATTGCTAGCCTACAACAATGGACTCACAAAGCTAAATGCACTCTATATGGGCGTTTGTGCAGTCTGTGTTTCATTTATATGTGCATGTACTGTAAAATAATTTTTCCTATACATTTTAAGGTTAGGTTTTTCAAAATTGATCCGACGTGTGTAAAACAAGACCTAAACTTTTTTCAAAGTGCAGCAAAAGGAGCGGTAGCGATAGTTCGCTACTATTTTTATTCAGGAACGGCTGCGGTAGCGCCGCTATTAAATTTAACAAAGAGCGGTAGCGACGCTATTTATAAAGTAACGGTTGCCCACCTCTGGTGAGAATCATATCGTTCATTGTCTATTCGTCTGAGTCTTTTTAGAGTTAGTGCGCTTTTCGCTTATGACAAGACAGTCATAAATCAACGCAGGGTTGGAAATTCAGCTTTTGGGGATCATTCAGAGGAAAATTCAGTGTGAATACTAAAATGAACAACTTTATTGGGAATATTCTGCAAATTAAGTTTTACTACTGCTGTTACGTTTTGCTATCAGGCACACGCCCCTAAAACCGCTACACACATTCCTACTGCGGGGCTGCGATGCCACTTTAGGTGCCACTGATGCCGAAACCTCTCTGAAGTTAACTGCATACTGCATTGAATAGTCCTCACCCTATCCACGCTGCAGATGGGCATTACACTCGCAGTAGTAGTTGCATAACATTGTTGTGGTTACACCACAATCACAAAATGTCCATAAGCTACCACAAAAACGGATTAGTCAGTAGTCACCAATCCGTTGGCAAATGGCTTATTTTTTATGTGTTTTGTAGAAAGAATATTTAACGAAACTAGTTGGCTATCAACAGCCCACTTGTCTCTGTATCAATTTGGAATAGGTGGTTGGAGATGGAAACATTTCGCTTTCATGTGAATTGTATTCACTTTCGTGGAGCTGTTTTCGTTCATGTGGGGTCGGCACAATTGTGAACGGAAAATGGTGTTTCGTTTTACATGTGCAGTGCTGTGGAAGTTGCATGATTAGCACCAGTGGCGTACGCAGAAAATTTCCGAGGGGGAGGCCAAGTTTCGTCACAAACTTGTGACGTCACAAATCAATTTTAGGGGAAATGCCGAAGGCACGATCATTCTAGGGGGGTCCAGGGGCATGCCCCCGGGAAAATTTTGCAAAATTACACCTAAAAATACGCATTTTTGAGCATTATGGAAGCAAGTTTTAGACAATACTGTTTTTATATATTTTTATTTTTAGGGTCTGAGGGGGTGGCCATGGCACAGTGGCCTTCCCCCTCTGTACGATAGTGGTTAGCACAGAATGTTCGGCATAGCAGTACACGTATGTGGTTGCATCTGCAGTGGTGTTTAGGTGTCTCTAGTGAATAATAACGTTAGTTCATATTTAACGATATTCACAAGCCTATGTTGGGTTTGACAGGGTTAATCATAGCAACGTAATCTTCAAAACAACGAATAATCACCATCCAAGATAGACGTTTATGTTGGCCCCCCTACTTTTTTCTTGGCCCCGCAGTGGCCCCCCACTTTTTTAATTCTGGAATCGCCACTGCTAATAAAGCACCTTGAGCATCACATTCAAATACTCACAAACTGAAAGGGGACTTGTTTTTACTTCTCGATTATGGATCTTGCTTTCTCTGCTTGTTAGCCACCCTTCTCATCATCACTTTTCCTATTTTTTCTGCCTTCTTTACATATTCATGTATGTATGGCTAAATAAATAGCATAGTTGGCACATGGTAGGCGGTGGTTCAGCTGGGAATTTTTATTTTTTATCATTACTTGTGAATCAGTTGGCACCGTGGATTGGATGTGTTTTCCATGGCGGCAACAAAGTGCACAGGGCTAATATAGCCCTGAAGCAACTTCGGCTTGCTTTTTTGTCTTATTTAGAGCAAGGTGCTCGTAGTCTGTCAGTTTTTTTACAACTGCGGCAGATCTTTTGCAGGTAACCATTGCCTTCGCATTGAAGATTTTTCCTTTCTCTGATAGAGTATTGTCAAGTTTTTTATATTTTCAAGTTTCATAATTTCCATATTTTTACGTTAAACTGATATTCACAACTGTTCCAAATTTCCGTTTTTGCTGCCACACAGAGTTTTCGCAACACCGCATGTCAGTTAGAAAACGCAGAAAGGTCGTAAAGCCTATAGCAGTACGTCAAAGTAACTGATCAGCCATGACGCATTATTTGATCTTTCTATGAAAATCTTATGAGCATAACTTTTCCTCAAGAGAGTTCTGAGGCAATTTTGAACTTAAAAAAGTCAGCATTACGCAGAAAAAAGCTTCACCAGCGTGTTTTAACAGAGCGCTTTGAAAAGAATTTCGAAAAAAGGGCATCGTTTTGTTTGGCTTCTCAAAAAATGAATTTTTTGGCACTCTCCTACCCCCTCTGAATAAGCCTATGGGTTTCATAACAAAACTCTTGGAAAAACAGTTCAAAGATAGTCCTTAGAAAAGTACTTCCAACGTCTCGTTGCAGAGATCATGCGCTGCGGTTTCATTGGTACATACACATTTTTCATTGAATTCAGTATAAATTTTAAACAGGGTAGGTCTAGAGGGCAAATTGTTTTCTCCATCTCGCAAATAACATAACAACAAAGAAAGCTTAGCCACTGACCTCTTTGAACGGCTGAATTTTGAACAACCATTTTTTAAAACCGTTTTTTAACTCCTTGCAAAACTTCATAAAAAATAACCTATACAAAGTCTCGTGACGAAGAGCTCGAGACCGAGATCCTTCGAGACCGAGACCCAGACGAAACCTGAGACCTTCGAGACCGAGACTCCAAAAAACGGGTCTCGAGACGCGTCTCGAGACCGAGACCAAGTCTCGAGACTCCATCACTGCGAGGTGGTCTTCATAAACTGCAGTCTTCTTCTCGTGTCACGTCAAGCTTTAATGCATCCGCACCAGTGTTCCACGCACAATCTTGCATTAGGAGACATGGCAGCAAGGCCCGCTTTTGTGCATTGTGTTGGTAGCAGGGGCAGGAATTAAGATAGGCCATTGTTTGTTCCTCCCCGCAGAGGCAGCTGGTATCACCATCGTTTTTATAACCTCATTTGACTAGATTGGCTTTGCAGAGGCCCATCGCAGTTCGCAAGCGATTTAGGCAGACCCAGAAAGCCACATCTCACTAGAGCCGGGGGGAAGTGATTCCTGTGGGGTGATGGTTAGGTTGTTTGGTTTTCCTGCGAGGTGTTCTTGCCACATGGATACTCGCCGGTTGTGAGGTTGGGTGTCGAGGGCATTTACGCAGTGGAGGAAGTTGTGCTTGATTTCAATCGAGTTGCAATATATAAATGAAAATCATCCGCATATAGAAAACTTCTGGTACCTGGTGAGATGGGCTGATCGTTTGTGTAAATGTTGAAAAACAAAGGGACAAGAACGCTTCCTTGGGAAGGCCATTTTTGCCTTCTCCACCGACTCCTCTTTTCTCCTAAGGTGACAAAGAATCTCCAATTTTCTAGCAAACTTTGAATCAACTTCGTCAATTTGAGATCACGTGTGCATTCATATAGTTTCTTGACAAGTATTCTGTGGTTGACTGTATCGTAAGCTGCCGATAGGTCAACAAAAGCAGCTCCGGTGATTTCTCCCTTCTCAAAACCATCTTCAATGAACTGAGACAAATTTAGGAGCTGACCAGTGCAGGACCTTCCTGGCCTGAAACCTGCCTGTTCGGAAATGAGGCGATCATCAACAAAGGGGGCCACACGGGCCAGAATCAAACGTTCAAAGAGTTTGAAGGTGTGGCAGAGTAAGGAGATAAGGTCTATGGTTCCTAAGAATGCTTGGGTCTTTCCCAGGTTTCAAAAGGGCGATGATTTTGGCCTTTCGCCATGCTTTGGGGATGTCATTGGAGGCAATGCAATGATTAAACATGTTCATCAGCCATGTCAGAGCACCTTGACAAAAATGTTTTATCTGTTCAACAAGGATATCGTCTAGACCTGCTGCCTTGTGATTTTTAGGGCCTTAATTGCAATGATCATTTCAGTCATGGTGAAAGGCTGTGTATATGTGTAAGATTCTGATGTGAACAGAGGGAGTTTTTTCGTTTGAAATTGTGACGGTTTCCTCGGCTAGGAGTTGAAGAGCGACCTGGTCAGCAGTGACTAGAGGCTTAGTTTCTGTTTTTGTGTAATCGTTTCCAAGCATGCGAATAGTTTTCCAGGCTCTCCTGCTACTGTGAGTCATGTCAGCGCTTTCTATAAGTTCTTGCCTCTTTTTTCTCCTACCAAGGGCGATGGCATTTGTAAGCGCGTTGCGGATTGTATTGTATTGTGTAACGTCTTCACTCCCACACACAAAACGCTAGACTTTTAACATGCATCGTAGTAAAGAGAAAAAAACACAAATACACGAAAGAAGACGAAAATGTATACTTTGCGGTAGTATAGAGTATACGCTTGATGGCGCTAATGCATTTACTGTACTTTGATGAAATACAAGCTTTTTAAGACACACGCATGAATGACGCCATCATGATTATTATAAT
>Ga0210059_1007308_pt1 | contig 17569 bp, 10 predicted proteins | sample Ectturendosymbi2_FD_188042 | JGI IMG/M metagenome (GOLD analysis project Ga0210059, IMG submission 188042) | Ecteinascidia turbinata endosymbiont from Florida, USA - Sample 2 (SPAdes) (version 2) | ecosystem: Host-associated > Tunicates > Ascidians > Unclassified | place: Key West, Florida... | reverse complement strand
GAGTCAAGGAAAAAAATATTTTTTATTTGTTGGTCACCATTGTCGCGACATTACAAGAAGTGAGGATAAATGTATATTTTATCCTTATTTCCAAGTCAAGTCCCTACGTTTTGAGCTATAGGTCAATATACAGCTAGGTGAATACTGTAGGCTACTTCTCCACCATTTTGATTGAAACCCTGTTCACTAATAGGTTGAAGACAGTCTTTCGCAAAACTGCTCATCCCAAAACTAAGTCTCCACAATAGTGCTGCTTTTTGTCTTCGGAAAAAGCTTCGCAGAGATTTTCCTGAAAATGTAACTTTCTACAGTAATATATATACACTAGCATCATTAAATTATACGCTGTCTGTTTCTCAATACGTGACAACCAACGTTACAGCAAAGCCATTTACTTTTCTGCGCAAAACAAATAATGGTTGTACTGTGGTCTCTCACACGTGCAGCTGTAATACTCTCACTGTTACAAGAAAATAACTTCTCTAACAGTATACCACACAGGGGAGAATCTCGGACAGAAGCAGATAGCCATCTTTCACGGTCACTAGAAACTTGAAAAATGGTAAAAATTATTTTATCGAAGCTAAAATTTATAAACTAACAGAATCAGTGATACCACACCAAACTGTTTCAACATGAACTTGGCTATGTGTAACCTACCATCTAACTTGGAAAGCTCTTCACACAAAACGTGACAAACATCACTTTTATTTTTGAAACCTCTCCAAATACACAACCTAAAGAGAAAAAAGTGGGGGGACATGGCAAATTATATCCCCCTCACCTGAAAAAGTGGGGGGACACGTCCCCGTGTCCCCCACCAAACTGCGCCCACGTAATCAATCATGACTTTGGTCCAGATTACAAACTACACTAGCCCAAATTGCACGGATCGCCCCCAAGTGAATATACACTGTATTGAAAATTTTTTCGCCGTTAACGATTTTTAAGCAACTTGCACTCGCGCTGAAAAAACAGAGTTGCCCTGAAATTTTTCACTGTATTGAATACACTTTTTACATTCAGGATTTTTAACAACTTGCTCTTGCCCTGAAAACAGAGTTTCCCCTGAAATTTTTCACTCTATTGAATATATTTTTTACCATTCAGGATTTTTGAGCAACTTTGTGCTTGCCCTGAAAAACAGGGTTGCCCTGGAATTTTTCACTGTATTGAATATACTTTTTACATTCAGGAATTTTGAGCAATTTGCATGCGCTTGCCCTGCAAAACAGAGGGTGCCCTGAATTCACAGTACTGATTATATATTTTTTATCATTCAGGATTTTTGAGCAACTTGCACTTTCCCTGAAAAAGGGGTTTGCCCTGGAATTTTTCTCTGTATTGAAATATTTTTTATCACTCAGAATTTTTGAGCAACTTGCGCTTGCCCTGAAAAACAGAGTTGCCCTGGAATTTTTCACTGTATTGAATATACGTTATACATTCAGAAGTTTCGAGCAACTTGCGCTTGCCCTGAAAATCAGAGTTGCCCAGAAAGTTTTCGCTGTATGGAATATACTTTTACATTCAGAATTTTTGAGCAATTTGCATGCGCTTGCCCTGAAAAACAGAGTTGCCCTGGTATTTTTAACTGTATTTGAACATGTATTTTTATCATTCAGGATTTTTGAGCAACTGGAGCTTGCCCTGAAAAACAGAGTTGCCCAGAAATTTTTGCTGTATGGAATATACTTTTTATATTCTGAATTTTTGAGCAACTTGAGCTTGCCCTGAAAAACGGAGGGTAGCCTGAATTTACTGGACCGAATATATATTTTTTATTATTCAGGATTTTTGAGTAACCTGCGCTTTCCCTGAAAAACAGAGGGTTGCCTGAATTTACTGTACTGAATATATATTTTTTATCATTCAGGAGTTTTGAGCAACTTGCGCTTGTCCTGAAAAACAGAGTTGCCCAGAAATTTTTCGCTGTATGGAATATACTTTTTACATTCAGAATTTTTGAGCAACTTGCGCTTGCCTTGAAAAACAGAGTTGCCCTGATATTTTTCACTGTTTTGAACATGTATTTTTTATTATTCAGGATTTTTGAGCAACTAGCGCTTGCCCTGAAAATCAAGAGTTGCCCAGATATTTTTTGCTGTATGGAACATACTTTTTTACATTCAGAATTTTTGAACAACTTGCGCTTGCCCTGAAAAACAGAGGGTGCTCTGAATTCACTATATTGAATGTATTTTTTTTATTATTCAGAATTTTTGAGCAACTTGCGCTTGCCCTGAAAAACAGAGGGTGCCCTGAAATTACTTTATTGAATGTAGATTTTTTATATTCAGGATTTTTGAGCAACTTTCGGTTGCCCTGAAAACAGAGTTTGCCCTGACATTTTTCAAGCCCGGGGAGGGGCCGCCCTCCCCGACCCCCCGCCTTGTACGCCTATGGCCCAGACCGTTCATGTCCTGCCTTCGTGGTGATTGTGTCGGGATTTCAGTTTCGTAGTTTGAAATTATTGTACTCCTGGCTTTGATCAAAATGACTTTGCGCGGTAGAGATTTCAATAATTGCATAGTGTAGTCGAAAAAATTCGCCAGCTGTCTATCTGTAAGTCTGCCAAATGTAGGCATGGTCTTTAAAGTATAATGCTTCATGTTTAAGTGTTGTACATATGTAATTTTTCCCGCGAAATATTATAGCGGAAGAATGAGGCGTGAGAATGAGTGGTTTTTGATGGCGTCCCTACAGAAGACTGAAAAATTCGCTGAGAAGTTGTAATGAAAAATTTTAATGGGTTACAGCTGGTGTGGCAATCTTCTTTCTTTTGGTTGAGTCCCTTTAATCTTATTTCTTCTCCAAATAAGGTTGACCTTATAATGTATGTCGCGTTTGGTTGATATGATGTGATTTACAGTTAATGAACTGTCTTTCGTGCGCTGTGGGTTTCATATATTTTTATTTCCATGTATTTGCCTCACACTCATGGTCTATGACGCAAGAGAAATAGAATAACAAAAAAGCACAAAGTTGGTTAGCATGGTCGTCGGAAGAGGGGAAGGGAGGGCCTTGCCCCCCCGGATTTTGAAATTTGATATTTTTCTATTCACCTTTGGCCCCTCCCCTTGAAAAAATCATTATGGTTACCTGTGGAAAAATTCACTAACGGCCCCCTCCTGGCAAAATCCTTCCGACGCCCATGTTGGTTAGTCATAGCGCATTGCAGAGCAGAGGTTAGTTGATAATAATAAAATACGTTGCAAGCATTTGAAACCTTGATCGGAACAGTTTGCATGCCTCTGAGCGCCATTGTGCATCCCCATTTGACTTATCTTTCACGTTTTCTCTGTAGCCTGTTTACCTCAAAGTTTTGATCTCGCACTACTGGATCCCTGCAATACGATGGGTGAATGACGCTACAGCTGGGGTGCTGTTAAAGTGTTTTGCTCCTCTCAACGTTGGTCGTGTGCAAACACCGGCTCTGTAATGCGCTACTGTATGGCTAACCAATTTTGTGCTCTTTTGTTGTATGATTGCGTCTGTAATATGGACCACGAGTGTTTAATAAAAAAATATTAGTGTTAATATAAACAGTCAACACTGAGAGAGGAGCAAAACACTAACACAGCGCAACATCTATTACTACATTCACTCATCGTCATACAGGAATCTGGCAATGGGAAAGAAAAGACTATTGCAGCACCAGGTTTTGATGTAAGCAGCTAACAAAAAATCAGATGGGGGTACTCAGCGACCCACAAGAGCAAGTAAATTGTTTTGATCATGGTTTCAAATGTTTTAGCGAGATATTTAGCTTGAGATTGACAATCGTTTGCTTTCACTAAATACCACGGCCAGCAAGACTTTAAAGTTTTTTGTGATAAACTCAAAATCATCTTCACTAGTTATGCCGTGAGTAACTTCCATGAATCCCATTTCTCTCGTTTGTTCGGCTGTGCAAACTTGGCGACACGTTAGTTCCAAGCCCTATTGGCAAATCCTGAACTTGGGGCCTGGCGGATGTGTGAATTATTGACGCGGTTATCCAAATTACGTCATCAATGAATCTACTGGGAAGTTCCGCTTCACTGAACGCATTCAGCAATCGGTTGTAGGATGTAATGCACAGTAATGTTTGCCAGTGAAACAGAAACAGAGCGACTATCACCGGTTATAATTCCGTTTTTTGAATGTAAAATAGGTTGCCATATTGGGGTACAACGTATGAAGGAATATTTTGTTCAGTTCGGGACCTTTGATTTTCAGCTCTTTACTTTGTAGTTTGGCGGTCTTTCCAGTTGAGCTCATCTCCAATGTATTGATGGCTGTCTTGACAAAAGTGGTCAGGACCAGTTTTACAAACGTTTGCTGTAATAGGTTTCACGATAAATTCTGAAAATTCAGTAATGCATGAGGTGCTGATGTTCTCAACAGATTGTAACAAGTTTACCTGTACTTTTTTTTACATCAATGTTCAACAAACACTTCGTGGTTAACTTGTGTGTTTGAAAAGGGAGTAACCCTTTGCCGGTGTATTGTATCGAAAAAAATTGCACTGATGCACCGCTGACGTTGCGGTACGTCCTGTTTCGTTCCAGTTGTGTCCAGTAGCAGTCTATCACTAACTTCACCCACAATATTTTATTCAACAACAAAATAGTTACAATCTTTTCTCATTTTATTAAAGTAAGCGTCGCGTTTGTTTATGCGCACATTCATTTTTTCAATCTACTGCAGTTCTGTGATCATTATAGTATTGCAATTTTCGTAATTAAGAAATGCAATCTACCCGTCCATATTCGATCGGCAAATGATAATTTTCCTCTCTTATGTTAGTCTGCTCAGTTTGCTTGAACTGTCTCTTCGTTCCTTTGGTGAATTTTTCTTGGTTTGGTATGCGTCCAATACCAAAGGTTGTGGAACTGAAGATAATGCTTGTCTTAATTCTCACAGGCATACGACATACACTCACGTTGCTTCTTACAGCAATATAACCCGACTCAAAAGCACTAAGAATTGAAAATTGTAATGAATATTTCATCATTAACATGTTTCTGGAAGGGAGTTCATTTGAGAGTTGACTCGTTGATTGCAATAATATTTTGATTCTTTTAAGCTAGAAAACGTATCTATATGCTTGTCGTTGTTTTATGATTTGTATTTTCCTTCACTTACCAAAGATAAAAATATAAATTACAATGCAAATGTTTTTCAAAAAATTTAAACTTTATTACCTTTACCGTGCATTCAGTTCACAAACCTTTAGTACCATTGCATCATTATCAACAGCAGTAATTGCCAACCGTTTTTGTCACTGCTTTTATTAAGTAGACGACGCCGCAGAAAATGCGGATGAGATTTTTCAAAAATGAGGATTTTTTGTCCTTGAATAGCTTTGTCAAGTTGACTGATGATGCATAATGCAATAGGGCTTCGTTAATAAAAGCTGTTCCAATACCAGCCATCAACATATTCAGAAAGTTCAACTGGATCCGTCAACGTTCCTCCTTTGACGAGCTTCATGACATGGTTTAAGCATCGAATATAAAGGAAAAGCCAGGTTTTGTTATGGCCCCAAGATTTAATGTTCGTAAAACTTCAAAACATTACATCAGTTTGCTGAAAGACAAACATCTCTGCTCAAATGATATTGGTTACAGATTGCCAGTTTGTGGGAGTGTCATCATCACTAAGACGGTTTTCTGTTATAATAAAATTTTACCAGTTTTAGATTCAGTGTATCAAATGAAAGCTGTTACTTTAGCTTTAATGCGATAGAAATAATTAGCCATAAACCATTTATTAACACGATTTTGAAAGGTATGGACATTGGCGGTAAGAAAAACAGTTGATAATGCAAAGAACAGTTATCAAGTGTCACGGAAGTAAATATTCGAGTACCTTGTAAGACAATAGAATATATAAGAACAGTGTGGATAGAAGTTCTGAAAGGTGTTTTTGTGACAAGATTGCCATCTGAGAAAGCACATGATGAAGTTTTGTTTCAGGTTTCATTTATGTTGTATTGGCCAAATTCTCATTTTCTTTTTGTCTGTTAACATTTCTATTGTGTTCCCCTTAAAGTCATGTGAGTCAATGACTATCAGGTACTGAATGCGAGGTCTGTCTAAAAACTACAGGCTTTCCGCGACCGACCTTGGGTTACTGACGATAACGATAGACCTACTGCGGCCTAACAGCGTTTACCACTGCCTACTTATCCACAGGCCTGGTCTAATAAGTGAATACTCTAATAAATGAATACTCTAATAAATGAATAGTCTAATAAATATACACTATAATAAATGAATACTCTAATAAATGAATACTCTAATAAATGAATACTCTAATAAATGAATACCAACCGATGTCCCACTCGCTCCTGTAAAAGGCTTACCCTGTGTTTATTATTGCTTTGATGAATTTTCCAGAAACAAGCTGTCACTCAATTGTTTTCTGGATGTTGTGCTGACTGTTATAAAATGCGCGTGGTAAGGGGGGCTGATATACAACTGGCGTATGTCATGATTGATATTTCAGAGATACGATTTCACACGCGTTCAGACCAGCGAATATAGAACTGTGTGAAATGCGGGAAATGTTGCTATAACGTGCTTTCTTGTTAAGGCAGCTGATATCGACCGTTGAAAAGTTTTGAGCAATTTTGTTTCCACTGTAGGTTGCATGCATCAACATGCTGAATATCGTAATCGTGTCAGACAAGTAACTCTGAATTTAGTGGCTTCATTTAATAAGTAAAGAAGTATGCATGTTTGATAGTCTATACTTGTATTTTAGCATGCCGCAGTAGGCCTGCATTTTCTAGAAAAATCGCTGATTGCCTGAGAGTTCTTGTGCATGAGCTGGCGAAGCTGAAGGGTGGGGTTGATCGTGGATGTGTATTTGGCTCGTGGGCTCTCTTGTATGTCGTAACTAATCGAGTGATATTTGTTAAGTTATTATTTTGGCAGTGATGCAAACGGCTAAGCGTATGCATGCGCGATGTTGACAGATTAATATGGCATTGCTTTTTAAATAGATAGTGGAGATGGGCACTGCAAGAGCCTTTAAATGTCATCTTCACTCAACCAAAATCTAAATGTGCACTCACTGTACAACAAATTATTAGCGTCGTTATCTTCTATGCATTTCACATAACTATAAAAATTGGGTTACATTACATAACGTGGAAACTGCAAACACGGTTTCGCGTATCAACAAACTGATCACACACTTTAATTTTTATTACGTTTGAATGTCTTGGCTGTCAGGAGTTCATATAACTAGCCCTGATGATCAAAATGTGTTTCATATTTGCCATTTGGTGAAGAAAAAAATAAGCTTTGGCACATTTGCTTTTGAGCGGGAATTGTTTCAATTTTTCGTGTTGCTACAGACAAACTTGAAAGCAGAAACGTCTTAGAAAGGCCGTTGCATTTCACATGCAGGTTCCAAAAGTCTAAATCCATTGTAAAGTTCTGTGCATATCGTCTTAGAGTCTTTGAGTTGGAGTCAATTGCATAACAATGTATGTTCTATTAACTATAATAAAGAAAAGTGAACAGGTCTACCACGTTTCATCGTCTTTAGCAAACGCAGAACAAAATCTAATTGGGTCCAGTGCTTGCTTTTGCAATAGCTGCGAACAAAGATAATTGCTGGTGGTTCTCTGAAGCTCTCTTCTCCTTGCATCACTATCGGTCGACTTACACCCGGTTTACTTTTTAGCGGACAAGCACCTAAAGACTGTGATGTTGTTAATGTTGCTTTATAAACATTTTGATTGCACTTGAACGATCATTTCTGATCAGAGCATGGTCGAGAAAATCGTTACGGAGAAAAATTGAATGGTCGAGAAAAAATGAAATTTGTAAATTTGTTACTGTCTATCGTTTATTTATTTGCTATTACTTTTTCATCTCAGCTAGAAAATTTTTGCAACAGCTCCAGTGAAAAGCGGTGTCTTGTAAATTGCATGACGAACGAAACCAGTTCAGCTTCAGGAAACAATGAACGAAACATATTCTGCATCCGGTAACTTTTCTTCTGATGTAAAGCTAAATGGTTCTGAAAGCTTGTTCAACACAAGGTAGGTTTATTAAAGTTTTAAGGTTTAAAATCCATTGAACATTACTCAGCGGTAATTGATGCTTCTTCGAAAATGTGTAAGAGAGCAACTGAAGAAAATTGTTTGACTAGCATTCATACAATAACAAGATGGTACTTTTGTACCTTTCGGTGGAGCTTTCATTGGAATTTTGTTCAACAGAGTGTATTAAAAAAGTTGATAACGATACATGCATGATGAACTAGATCAGGGTTTCTCAAACGGGGCCCTCGGGCCCCCTTGGGGGCGACGGAGCGGTTCTCTGGGGGCCACGAGCAGAGACCTTCACTAGGTAGCTTTGCCATGATATTGCATAACCCAAGTGTCACGATATATTAAGTATTCGCCAGTTAAACTTCGAAGGTGGCCACGGCTCATAAAAGTTTGAGAACCACTGGACTAGATACTTTGCTAGACGAATGTCAGTGCTACTGCGATTTCTTACATTCAAAGTACAGAAGTGGACTTTTAAAGATTCGCATAGGAGCAAGTGGCATTTCGTGTTAATTTTTTGTCAAATTCATAATAATTCATAAAAAAGGTTTTTCACTTTTGAGAACACAGACAACCTTCACTTGACTGCGCAACCAAGAACACTTTTTGGGACGACACACATATCAGTATTGAGCCTGTATGGAACATATGTGTGAGGAAGTACCGTTTCTGACTTGTTTTGGATACCAGCTATAATATTTTTTCATTGAAAGTTCGTGCATTTACGCACGAACACGATGAAGAGAAGGAGCGGATTAAAATTTGGAGAATTTATTTGGACTTGAAATAGATGTTTTGCAAAGCTGGCAAAACATGGAGAACTCTCAAAAACGGCCTCGTGTTGAAACCGTTTTCCTGGGCAAAGCACCCGCTGCCGAAAAACCTTTTTCATGTGTAAAAATAAACGGAAATAAGAATTGATATTTTATTTCAAAAAGAATTACAAATTGAATTCCGTTTCGTTCATGAAAACTAATTCCCTAACTTTCTTTCAGGCCTGAGTTTGTACTCTTTGGGCCAAACGCGGTCATTTCCTGTACAGTTTTTTTGATGTCATTGACAATCTTTTGCTTGTTGGCGAACCTAACAACGATTCATGTGATAGTGAAGTCATCAAAATTACGGTAGGTATTGACGTCGCAAAATACAGCAAATACAGCTGCAAACAATGTAGTTTAAAAATGTTGCATATTTCTCTTTGAGGAAATGTGATTTTGCATGGTGCTGAGACAGTATTTAAGTAATTTCGTTTATGTAAGTTGAATATCTTCATGAAATTTGAAATATATTGCTGGTACTCAAACATTTATTGCTAAAGGCTTGTGTTACAAGGAGGATTTTGAAGAAAATAACTGGGACAATAAATGGATTGGAAAAGCTCCCGCAGGATGTCTACAAGAACTTACTTTTCAAAAGCACTCTTTCCAAGCAGATAAATTAGCTCTTCTGGCGATTATTTTATTATTAGCCGACGTTTCGCCCATCTATTCAAGTGGGCTTCCTCAGGGCAGGGCAAACATTTTAAATGTTGCTGTTCAAGTTGGTTAAGCCCACTTGAATAGGTGGGCGAAACGTCGGCTAATAATAAAATAATTGCCAGAAGAGCTAATTTATCTGCTTGATTTGAAACCTGGTGGCAATTGCCACGATATACAACATGTGTAGCAAAAAGAACAGCTTTCTTTTCATTTTCTTTTTTGGTTAAGCAACAGCAAGCAAGAATATATTTGCGAAAAATCCATTCACTGCATTTTAATCCAACAATGCATAAACCTGCGTGTATTAACGCAGTAGTTTTCATCAAATTTTTCCAGCCAAGCTCATGCCAGCGTTTGCCTAACTTCAACGTCATAAGCATGTTCTAATTGTCCTGTTTCTAATGTGTTTTTATAACATGCGCAGTTTATTAAACGTAATACACATCTGCTGCTGGAAATCTAAAATGAAGATTTTAAAATCTTTTTACTCAAGAACAGTGTATGCATTCAGGTCGCCATTCAACTACATCATTGCCAGCCTGTGTGTGTCAGACTTCATATCCGCCTTGATTAGTCCATTGTTCTTTTACAAGATGTTCTGGGGTTTCTGGAGTTGGAAAGCGTCATCGTTTCTGTGTAAGGTGAGCACACACAAAGACCCAACTTTATGTCGAGGATGAATTCTACAACGAAGAAGTGCTTGTTTTAATTTCACAATATCATCCAACCAACCAGAAAATTGAAGTTTTCAAAGTTTTATCTTTCAACGGAAAAACCATGTGTTTTCTGCCTGAAACGATAGATCAGAAGATCCTGATCGCAAAGTTTGGAATGACGCGTAGTTTTCATTATTTTTCTTGAAAGTAAGGTAAATTTTCTGTTTTTGGTATGGCTGCTGTTTATGTGTGTAACCGTGAAAGCTTGGTTTTCCAAGAGCGACAATTTAAAATAATAAAAAAATTAAATATTTCATCAAACCGAATGAAAAGAAGTAAAATGTGGTTGTTTTCTAATAAAGGTTTTGTGGGGAGGATATGAAGCAACATTAATTGCAACTGCTATCCACATACTTTGCTTTTCACTTCTGCGATTGTTTTCAATTGCCCTGCCTCACCGTCACAAGGATATTACCGTAAATGTCGGAAAGGTAAGGATATAATCCCTTTGTACTGATTTTGCAAATGTTGGGTGGTTACAACCAACATTAAAAAAGTCAAACCATGTGAACTATGCTGTGAGGCAGTTAACCTATCAAGCAAAGCTATTTTTCTTCATTTTAAATGTTGCTGTTCAAGTTGGTCAAAGTAAGTACTCTCTGCAAAGGTGTAAGCAAGAAATCGATCTGCAAATTTTTGAATAGGAAAATCTATTTCACGTAAAACTACGCATCCCCAGTCTTAAACTCTTAAAATAGAATCTATTTGAATTTTATGTTAAGACTGATTATGCGGAGTTTTACGTGGAATCAATTTCCTATTAAGATTTTTGCAGATCGCTTCTTTTCTTACCCCCGTCTGGAGAGTATTTACATGCATATAGATATGTGCAAGTTTGAATCATCGCAAACAGATGAAAGCTGAGCCCAGTTGGCTGATTCCTGGAACGCTTACAGAAAACCTAGAGCTTTATTGTGCTGATTCAACTGTAATTATTGAATGCATGAAGTGAAAATTTAATATATATGTTTCAAGTTGTGGGATCAAATTCGGTTCTAAAAATGTTTGCGCTACTGTGGTTGGGAACACAGTACACTAGTACTTTGTTGGTTGACTTCAGTAAGGGTGCTTACAATAAAAAAAGAAATTCTTTAGATGTGTGCACTGACTGCTTGGACGTTGGCAATCGGATGTGGGCTTGTACCGCTTGCTCTGTGGTCGGAAACAACTTTAATGCTGGGTGGAGTAACCCCAGGCACCTGCACGATTTCTAGCAGATGGTAAATTATAACTGAGATCGTTTGAAATTATCCTCTGTCATTTGCTTTGGTAAACGTATTTAAGTAGGTTTCTTCTCATAGAATATGTTGAATATTGAATATGGTTTAGATTGCTTTTACTTTGAATTATCATGTTAAAGGTTACATTCCAGTTATTCGAAATCATTCGTCTTATTTGAGAAATTGAGAAAAGGACTATATTGTGACAAAAATCTGCAAAACAAGGAAGTCATGCCTCAGCAAAGTGCAGGTTGTTGCAGTATTTTAAATGTTCAGCAACACAATGTCTCTATGAAGGTTCAAAGTCGGAGGTTTTATCGTCCAAACCTGAAAACGACATTTGAAAGCAAAATAATCTGCTTTGCATGGATTTGGATTATTTATTAGAATACGGAAAGTGTGTTTGCATTAGCAGTGGAATTAAGTGATTTATCAAGCTGAAACCTAAACCAGTGGTTTTTAACCTTTTTATCATACCTTACCCGTTTATCAGACAAGATAACCAGACTTACCACCAATGCACTCAATGGTGCTCATTTATTAAAAATACGAAATTAACAAACTCTTACAGTTTAGAATAACTTATCAAAATTTACATTTGCTGCAATTTATGGTTCAGTACATTTACCCCAATGGAAGATGGAAGATGAAATTTACCCCCAGATGTAAATTTACTCCAGGTTAAGAACCACTGAACTAAACTCACATTTTTGTTTTATTCTCTATTCAAGCAATACTATATAGTGGTTTTGGGAAAAATGTTTATGCGTATTGTATAGCTCATGATAATTTTCTTTTCCGTACTTTAATACTACTCTGTTGCATGCATGACTATCACCTCGAAAGTATTCGCAATTTTGTTTATTGTACTTTAGGCCGAAGAGATATTATATGATTACATTTTGAAATTGTTTTGGGAAATAAAGGAACAAACTTTCGTTCACGGAACTTTGGAAATGACAGGAAAAAATACACAAAGTTGTGCTATTTCTATTCCGGAGCTTTGGCGATAGAGTCTTCATTGACACCAATGTCCTCGCAGCTTCTTACTTTATGTTTACATTCTTGCAAATGCAGAAAACAAAAATCCTTTCACAAAGCAATTGTTAGTTCTAAAATTTCATGATCAAATAGCTTTGCCTAGTCTCATGTTTACTTGGTTATTTGTAATATTCATGGGAACTGCTATGTGAAACAATCAAAATTGCTTATGCTTTCGATCAGGACTTTACAGTTTAAGATGTACGCTTCTGCCGGGTATCCTGTTCTCATTTATGTCCCATCAATTTTGATCATGGCTTCATCAACCATCTCCTCCGCAATCATTTTGAATAGAAGAAGAAAACGGAAAAGACTTAAAGGTGAAGAAATCGATTTCATTTTAATAATTTTACATATACAACAGTTGTTATATAACAGTCTGTAGTAGTGTGTTGTTTTCTTTGACGAAATAATGGCTCACACTGTTAATAGAGCATGCAGCATTGCGTAGAACAGGCGTCGGCAACCTTTCCCAAGCTGCGGGCCTAAAACAAACTCTGCATGGTCTGCCGGGCCGTACTAATTTTCCACCAACAACTCCGGTCCCTTCACTGTTTATGATGTTCATTAAACTTGGTGTATTTATGTAATTTTGATCAGATTAACTCTTGATTTTCACAGTTCATAACGGAAGCACAAAATACGACATGCAGCATTTTATAGCACAGCATTAATGTGGTATTTGATTTTTCTGTTTGAAAGTTTCTGAAGTTCAAGTGGTAAGGTAAGTTGGATTAGGCGGGAACTAGGCCTATTACACATTTCAAGTGGTCATCATTACTTTATGTTTTGAACTTGTTCTTGCTTGGTTTAATTGACGAAAAGAATTGTTCACGCGCATGTTTGCTGCCAAACATTGATGCCATCTTTTTGGCATGATTAAAAAGTTGAGATATTGTTTGCATTCAATATATTTAAAAAAAATAAAAGTTAAGTAGTGATACACCTTCGGCGTGAAATTTTGATTTAACTCGTTACTACACTCAGAGGTTTAACGAGAACGGAGCAAGGGCATTGTCCCTTAAGGGAACAATACCCCTGGAGCCGAATCACTGGGTGCGCAGAAAAGTCCCAACAATCTCGCAACTGGCTAGTACTTTCTCCAAAATACACTACATTTAATCCCAATGTCCTTAGGTTTGAACATGGGGACGCCAAACTTGTTCCTTTCCCGGGCACTGTTGTAGACCCCCGGGGCCAGGGTCCACACACATTTTGGGGACGTAAATGTTCCTTTTAAAGTTAAATTTGTTTTCCTGTTTTGCTGTTGACTTCATTCTAAGCGCTTTTCTATCATCTTGACGAATCAGAAATATTTCTTGCATTGTACTTTATTGTCTACATGCAAGGCCAAGCGGCCTCGCCTAATATTATCACCAGTCAGAAGTTGCTTTTTTGATCACTTCACAGTTGAGAATTAAATTGATACCAGAAATAAAAGGTACGGCGATTCGAAGGCAGACTTCTGCAGAGAGACCCTTGTTCGAAACGTGCCTTGTTCGAAGAGAGCGAAATTTACGTAACAAGTGTTTTTAAGACCTGCAAAGCCGCGGTGCGAGTACGGCTCTTGCCGGAAAATGTTACGTCACAAGCTTTTCATCATGCGCAATGTGTCCTGTCACGAGGCTGTGGTTCGTACACGTTCACACATGTTCCCAGCGTTGTAAACAACATCTAAGCCTGCGATGCCATTGCAACACTTTTTAGACACAAAACTTTAACAAACTCCAATAAATTCATCCACATTGTGACGCTACGTCAAAATAGCACCATCTAACCTCAGCACGCCCCTGACCACACTGCAGCTCAACTACTTCCATTTGAACCTTCTCTGCTACTGCAGTAAGTATTATTTGTGGAGCGGAGGGCCAGAAGATTTTGCTTAGCGGGCCGTAGGTTGCTGACCCCTGGCGTAGAATATAATGCCAGAAGCTAGAGCATATTTAAGAGTAAATGGTTCCTTTGTCACAAAGGATTGGTGAAAGACAATGTCATTTTAGGCTTCGAATCGAATGCAAACCTCGTTCAACATTCCTCATTAGCTTTACCTTTCCGCTACACAGAAGAAAGGTTGAAATGAAAAAATTGCGCTTTAGCACCGCTGAAACATTGATGTTGCAGACCAAAGTGTGTAATTGCACTTCCGCAAAAAATGTTTGATGCTAGACCACAATATTGACGAAGGCAAACATGAGCATTCAAAAATTCTTACTCATGCGGGTTTCCGCAGAAAAGGGACCAAAAACATCGTCCTGTCAATCCCGGGATTGGATTCTACTTTCCTGGAGTTTAAACTCCACGCCAGATCAGCTCTCAAATACTGGTAATGCGATTTTTTCGCTTCCTGCATGCGCCAACTCAAAATTCCCTAGATCTGGAGATGAGCACCAGTAGTCGCGATCGCTAAGCCGAACAAACCTTTGGGGACGTCAAAGAATTATCGCTCTATATCTCTACTGGGTGTCCCCTTCAAGATCCTCGAGAGACTCATCTACCGCTCGTGTCGAACCAATCATCGATCCATTACTCCATCAGGAAGGCAGACTTTTGACGTGGGAAGTCGACCGTAGATCAGGTCACCTTGCTGACGCAAGATGTCGAGGATAGGTTTTCGGCAAAGAAGGCCGGAGTTGTGTTTTTCGATCTCACAGTTGCCTACGGCACTGTATGGCATTGCGGATTCACCTGCCAAGGTACTGCGGTTGCTACCTGAAAGGCACATGGTCCACAAGATCATGGAAATGGTTGGCTATCGCAACTTCGCTCTCACCACAGGTAATAACAAACGAAGTAGGTTACGACGCTTCAAGAACGGCGTCCCTCAAGGATCTGTCCTGGCATCTCTTCTTATCAACATCTACACCTCTGACTTCTCAACCACCGTCTCCAGAAAGTAGGCATGCACCCACGATCTAGCAATGATGCATGTTGGTGGATACTGGCAGACACTGGAAGGAGTGCTCAGCAAAGACATGGCAACCCTAGGCGCATAGGTTACTTGCAGACCTGGAATTTGAAGCTTAGCACTACAAAAAAGTGTTGGCTATCTTTCATCTCAACATCAAGGAAGCTAAACGTGAGCTGAAAGTCAACTTCAACGATGAAACCCTGCCCTTCTGCTTCGAACCCAAATACCTCGAAATAACGTTGGACAGGTCGCTCACGTATCGGCGACACGTCGAGTCACTTCGCAAAAAGCTGGCATCACGCGTCGCACTCTTCAGGTGGCTTGCTGGCTCGGGCTGGAGAGCCGTGGAAACAATGTTGCAAACAGCCACTTTAGCCTAGTCCACTCAATAGCAGAGTACTACGTTCATGGCTGGTGTTGTAGTGCTCACACCCGCCTCATAGACTCTGTCATCAACGACGCCTTGCGAATTGTTACTGGATGCCTGCGTCCTACACCAGTGGACAACCTTCTTATCCTCGCAGGCATCCACCCTGCTGAGCTTCATCACAATGGAGCCATACTGTCTCTAGCATGCCGTGCCATGGAGCAGTGATAGCGTGACTCGAGTCAATGACTCGAATTGAATCGAGTCACGATTTTTGGTGACTCTGACTCGACTCGAGTCACGTTGAGAAAGATGGTGACTCGAATCGACTCGAGTCACAATCAATGACTTGAGACTCGAGTCAGAGTCATTTTGGCAAAATCTGAGAGCCTCTGATCAACAAACCCAGTTTGTTTGCATACACAGAAATGATCATTTTTTGGTCCAGTAATAATCAAAATTGGTGCAAATTTTCTGTTTTGACTTTCAAGTCGTGTTATACTATATTCTAAGGGTCAAGTATTCATAACTTCCACAAAGGTAGACCTGAGATTTGCTTTTAACTGAGGGGCCAGAAGGGCACAATGTAGACCTATTGATACATCATCATGATCCAATCAGGTATTTGCATATTGTGATAATGGCAGTCGGCCACATGCTGTTACTTTGAGTTTTTTCCAGATAAAGTGATTTAAGCTATTTAAATACAAACCCAATACAAAAATATACAGCTCAATATAATGCATATCCAATTTCCTGTCACTGTTATTAGACTAAGCCCTTGTTGCGACGTGATAACCGTGGTAAATGTTAAAAAGTATACACATGGTAGGCTATAACAATGATGAGTCAATAAGTGGGATTGGATCAATGACTGTTCAAACAATTCTGCAACTCTGGTGACATGATGAGAATGCACAACAGAGCTGACTTTTTTGCTGGGCTTTGTCAGTGTTCAACATTCAAAAAACACAATAAACAATTGCAGAGAATTTGAGAAATTCTTATCAATGCAGCAGTGTTAAAAACACGACCCGATCTCCGGATCGCGATCCAACCAGATTCTGCACGTCAGAACCGGATCCGGATTGGACTGGATTTTGAAAAAACTCAACCGGATCAGATATGGATATCCAAACTGCATTGATCACTGCAGTAGAATGTTTAATCAGAGTTTTTTTCGGATAAAAACCGGATTGGATCAAAAAAGAGTCCTGGTCCTACACCCTTGGAAATCCTTGACTTCCATGCCACATAAAACTTCTGATGAGCCAGTGTCATTTCATGATCTGGAATACGGTCTTTTAGTTTTGACCAGCCATTTACAGCACCAGACCAGCCTGAAGTCTTTGCAAATGAGGGAATATTATGGTGGTCACCAGGCATTGCTAGAAAGCAAGGCAAGCAATACAAAGCGTTCTTTTCTTTACTATAACACAGCCAGTCTCGTTGTATGCTCTCGCCATTCGGAAGTTTTCTTTTCAGTAGTGCTTTTGAAAAGGTTTTGCCGTTGCAATCTTGTAAAACATTTTCAGCACAAAATGGTATCTCACTGCTGCATCTCAAAAAGTTGATGTGTTGCATGTTTCTTCTGTCTGCAAGTCCAATATCTAGAACACCATCCTTCAGTAAATCATCACGTACATGCTGCTGGGTGTCATTGCTGGGTGAGGTGCTTAGTTCTGACAATGTACCTATAAAAGTGTGTATGTACATTTCAATAATTACTATGCATAATACAACAAATGCTTCAGTTCAGTCTCACTGACTTGCTAGCTGCAAG
>Ga0210059_1007307_pt1 | contig 17571 bp, 9 predicted proteins | sample Ectturendosymbi2_FD_188042 | JGI IMG/M metagenome (GOLD analysis project Ga0210059, IMG submission 188042) | Ecteinascidia turbinata endosymbiont from Florida, USA - Sample 2 (SPAdes) (version 2) | ecosystem: Host-associated > Tunicates > Ascidians > Unclassified | place: Key West, Florida... | reverse complement strand
ACTTATTGGAGGCGTTATCAAAACGGAATCTGGTTGGTTGAATAAAATAAAATCTCATGAATAGGGCAACCAATTTTTTGACCTAAAATATTGAAATTTTGACTTTATAATTTACACATTTTGACTTTACTTTGACCTATCAATTTCCTGCGTTTGCAATTGAAACGTGGAGTACAAAGCATACGAGTATATTCGAAATCAATTAACCGATAAGTTAAAATATTTTTACTGTTGAAATGAAACAAAAATCAAAAGTGTGAAAGACGCAACGAAAATAGAGGTAACAAACTGTAAACGAAAATCAATCCAAACGCACAACAGGAATATCCAGTGTCAATAAATCTCCTGAAGTCACTGAGAATGTTCTGCTTTCATGGGCTTCCGCAGGGGGGGAGAGCAAAACGGGCATTTGACCCCCCTGGAAATTGGGTCTAAGAAACAAACATTTCTGGAAAATGTGAAGTCAGGAATTTAATTCTGATCATTTGGGTTAATTCTTGCAATGACAGTTCGTTTGGCGATTTGACACACTGCACAAGAGTCAGGTTCACTCTTTTGATAACATACAGTTATGAGCTTGCAGTTCACTCATGTCCGCTCATTGCCTACAGAGGCAGGTTGCGAAACTCGGGAGCGAAATGTTCTTCCATGGCCTTTGTTGCGTAACAATAACATGGCAACAAATCTTCGAAGATGCACTTCAAGTCACGGTGGTAGGCATTTTGCCGCATGCAACTATCGAATGCAGACGTCTTGACAGGTAATGCAGCGAGACAGTGACTGCTGCTAGCGGTAAGGCACGTAGGTTCAAACCAATGATGGGCGAATTGCGGGTCGCCGACATATTTTGTGTGACTCTTCTAGATGAACAGAAATACAGTATCTCAAATTGATAGAAAGTTGTTGCCTCAAATTTAACGGTTGTTTCATTTATCAACATATTTACACACGTTTGTGAACTTAGTCACCAGCTGTGTTACCTGTAAGAAAATTTTACATTGAGCAAATGTTTGTTTCAGTGCGCATGCAATTTCACAACCTTGTAGACCAGGGTCTCTCAAACACGCGGGCCGCATGTGGCCCCGGAGGGCATTTTGTGCGGCTCGCAGGGGCGGATCCAGCCAGTAACGTTAGGGGGGCGATTTCAGAAATATTTGGAAGTCAAGTCTCATAACGGCTTTGCTACTGTAAGAGGGATGAATTACACTTCATAACACTCCTGTTACAAAACGATAGACAACAAAATGGCCTTATATCGCGTATGCTCTTTTCCGCATTGTAAAAAATTATGGTGAATAAAGTTACTTTTATAGGTTTTAGGGGGGAAATCGCCCCCGCCTGGATCCGCCCCTGGCGGCCCGCGATGCGTTTTGCGAATTTTCATATAATCAACATTTAAGTTTTTAGTTTATTCACCGATGTTTAAAAGTGCTCCGCCAGTAAGTGAACAAGTTTTTTTTAAACGAACGCAGATGAGGCTAGAAATGATTTGCCTGTAACTCACGATACATTTCGCAAGAAATAAAACGTAAAAGCTGTTTCTAGTAAGGTTCAGGTACCGCCATTATTGCGTCAGCGTCATAATGCGGCCCTCCGGTTGCTTTGTTTATAGGTCCTAATTTGGCCCTAGGAGCAATTTGTGTTTGAGACGTTTCATCTAGATACACAACCAGTGATACGTTTCGACAGCGCTATGCGATATATATACGATATCAAGTTTGGAATGTTGCAAGTGCGCAAGAATGAGATTTCACTGCGCAAATGCTCTGGTAGTTCTGCGCAGTTGCGCACCTCAGAGGGAACATTGGTCACCAGGGAGTTGGCGCGATTTGATAACAACGACATTGAACCTAAATCGCAAGTCAGCTAAGTTAGGCTAATTTTCTTGCCAGAAGAAAATTAAATTTTTTCAAAGACACATATTGTCAAAAAGCATTCTGTCGTTTTCCCAATGTCGGAATGAGAACCAGTGTGCTTCGTGAAGACGCAATTGCAGACCACAAAGTGAAAGAATACCAAAATATATTGTAAGGCTACTGGAGGAGTTTCAAGCCAGATGTGACCATTTCCAAAAGTAAAAACCATGCTTTGCATTCCTTGTAAATCCATCCACTGTTGTCAGTGATGGCTGTTCAGTTGGTTAACCGTTTGTTACAAACTTTGTCTGCTATAGAAATAAAACTGACCGAAATGCAAGAAAATCTAAGTTAAAAAAAAATTTAGTCGATGCCCCTCTACACTTAATTTTTAGCCACAGGTTTCACAAGGTTGAATATCTAGAATTTAAAATACCAGTGTGTAACTCATTTCTGTGTATAGCACAACATATTTCTGTGAATTTTTTTCTCTGTAATGAAGTTCGCAATATCAAACCACCGCGCAACCCTGAAAAATGAACACTTGGGAGAATTAATTCACACAGCTTCAACGACATACTGTCCAGGTTTTCGGGGACTAGAAAATCAAACAAAGACTTCATACCAACAATTACTTTACATCATTTAATGTAAACCTTGCATTCTTTGCGGTGTTTGTATTGATTTGTATTGACCGTATTTGCATTGACACAACAAACTGGTTTTGCGGCTGGTTGATGTTTTTGGTTTTCTGCAAATGACTGTTTCCAATAGACACGTTTGCCCAGCCCTGGTTTGTATTATGTGTAAAGAGACATGAGTGAAAAAGAAGCATTGCTGCCAACAAAGCGCATTTTCTGCAACCAATGCTCCTCTAAAGGTGCGCAAATGCGCTGAACCACCAGACTATTTGCGCCGTGAAATAACATCTCGCGCACTTGCAACATTCCAAAACATTGGAAAAGCACGAAAACACGAAGCTATTTTAATTAAATGCGTAGTTTGTTCGTATTTTCATAAGATTTTACACTAAAAATTCACAAAATTTGTAATTCATTTAGAACTCTGATAACTCCGTCTTAAACTAACCATGCTCATTAAAACACACATTTGCTCACTGTAAAGTTTTCTTACAAGGAAAGCACTGTATGCAACTGTTGCCGTAACATTGGACATTTTATTTTTCGTATACGTCTGTTTCCGTTGCATCGTCAACAACCACAAAAAGATAACCAAAATGTCGACTTTGCTACCCCCTGGAAAAGTTTCTGCGGACGCCCATGTCTGCGTTGTTGTACTTCATCATCAAGTGCTACCATGTGTGGCGTCGTCATTACGCCACATATAACGTTGAATTCGTAGCAGCAATAGTAGAGTTAACATGGTCGTGTGGAGAAACTCTACTGTTGTTTTGCCGAGTTAGTTTCGACTCTCGCGTTAGTTGGCTCAGAGCGACGCAGCGCTGTGGCTGCAACACACGCCTAGCGTACTTTCAATCTTCCAGTAGCGGGCAAAACAACATTATTAGCCTACGTTAAAATTCGCAAAGAAAACAGTATTACGTCCGAATTGCAACTAAACTTGCAAAAACATGTCAATATCTGTTGCAGTAGCTTTAATAAAATATCGATAAAAAGAAAAAATGTGCTGCTAGAAATTTTGACCTAACGATAAACTTTGACCTAATGATAAATTTTTACTCTTTTTGGCCTAATAACTTTGGAGTCCCTCGTGGTATCAGCGTGAAATTTGGTTTCTGGACGTTTCATAAACTTCAAAAAAGGAAGAAAAATTTTGCATTTATTGACTTTTGGTTGCCCTGCTCATGAATAATTAAAACGTACAGTAAAATTTTGATGAATATTCATCGAACTGATCATATACCAGCAATTGACTCTGTGCCTACCACAGTTTGCTGGAGGCCCCCTTGGATCTTGAGGTCCTAGGCTTAAGCCTACATAGCCTATTGGTAAATCCGGCCCTGGCACCAAGCCAATTGCAGCAGGTCTTGTGCGAGATTATAACATTTGTGTCGTTCTACGAGTTGTATTGCCAATTTTGTGGTATTAACATCATCAACAACAACAGTGCATTTGTCATCACCTTTGCATGGACAAAAACGGCACAAGAGTTTCTTTGCAATAAATACATTTCAACACGAATCTAACACCGCACAGCTCTTGAACTGAGTGCGATTGCACATTTTGCAACATGCATGGCGTGCAACGCTGGCTGGGAAGATCGTATTACTTGCATCGTCATCCCAGGCAATCTCGAAACAAACAACTTAACTAAAGCTGCTTACCGGCAGCATTTAAACTTACATAATTTTCGTTCGCATTTAGGTTTTGCTGAAAATCACAGCCAATAGTGTTTGGGAAAGTACGGACAGAACGAGTGAAGCAGGCTGTAGAAAGCACCAATTTTAGATCCAGCTTCTGGCAATAATGATTCTGATCACATATACGATCATTCGTATGTTCAGTAGGCAGCGATTTGCGGTTTTTCCGTTTTAACTGGATCGGAACTGTTGATGAGCAAGCAGTTATCAATTGTACCTTGCTCGAAAATTTGTTATTGGGCACTGCGCTGGTCCAAGTGTGTGGAACCGCCTAAAGCATTTTGGCCAAAATATAAGTGAAGGCTCATAAACCTCTAAAACTTTACTCATTTTAAAAAAACATGTGGGATATAGGACTAAGCCTTCCATTCTTCAGGCGAACGGTCTTTCCAAAGTTTTTTCATCGATCAAAAAGGCCTAAAGTTCAAACCTTTCGTCTTTAATTTTTCGACTGTATTTTTTTACAAAGCTCCACTCAATGTAAAGATAATCTGCGAAATGCAAACCCATTTTGGGCGGAGTTACGCAGGCGGATTATCGGAATAAGTTATTCACCATTTTTCTGCGCTTATGCAGTCAATTTTTACAAAAACTTGAAAGCATTGCTTTAGCAGCATTTCTTTAAAAACTCAAAGTAAAATCATCCTAGCCTAGTTGAGATCTATAACATTTCAAAAGTTTGTCGAAGTATCAGTTGATTGTTTGTTGCAGCGTAAAATATATATTTGCAGAAGTATGGGTTGCTGCATTGTTGAACCCGGCGCACCCACCGAAAACTTGCAAAAGATCACGAGTTGTCTCCAAACGTTTCGGTGCATTTCAAGACTCGTCCTTCTGCATGGTTACTGTTTCAAGCTTAGGTTCACGTTGTACATCTGAAGTAAGCAATTCTCTGCAGAAATTCAGAGCAAAATCATGTGAATGCTCTTGCGTGATATTCACGTTGTGTGTTCTTGTGATGTTCTTGTGATGAGCGGTCGTCCTGATTGAGGCGTTTGCACCCATAACAGCCGACTTGTCCAATCAATGCAGGTGGTAAACTTTACAAAGAAAAGAAAAAACATTCGAACAGAAGCAAATTCTTGTGAGGTTTTTTAATATGCGCACGACAACAATCTTCTATTTGCTAAGTTCCAACCCTCACGATCATCGAGCGTTGTGCATGGTAAAAAATTAGCATACCTGTTGCCCTGAAGAAAATTGCTGTGTCAGCCAAATTCGTCTATGAGTCGATTGACATTTAGAGTTGCCAGTATTTAACCGCAGCATCTAATATTTCATAGTGTTCCTGGCCGTGGCTGGTGAGCGTGTTGATAATATTGTTCAATTCAATGCCCGAAGCTTTTTTTAGAAGGCAACCCGTAAGTTAAGTAGCTCCGTGGCAAATTGCGGTGCGAACTTCGCAGACATGCTTTTTATACACTCTTTGGGTATCGAAAACATGGGGCGCGCATATTTGTTTCTAGACTTGCATACTTTTCAAAGCAACATTAGCAAATAAGAAAAACATATTGATTTTTCACCAATGTCTGTATATTCAAATTATGCGCAGGGATTGTTGACACTGACTTTTGTTACAGATATTCAAAACCATGAGACCCTAAGCGAAGTCACTTTGCTGAGGTTTTCAACTTTGCTTACAAAATATTAAGCGGCAACTGTTTTTTGTGGTGTTTTTTACCAATACTTTGCTCTTACGTGCAGCTCAGGCTGAAATTTACAAGATTTGTTCGCAGTTCATCTAAAGGCTAGCGTGTTTGGGACTGTAAGTTGCATTGTGTTTGTTGAGCTTAATCTTACTTACTTTTCAGACTGAATTAGAAAATATGTAGGCTGGTAGGCTGGTTAGCATTTTGCCAACAAGAAATTGATCACGAAAGGCTAGACATACCGTAAGTTATCCGAACCTAAGACTTTTCCAACGTTTTTGTAATAACGCACTGAATGGGTAAGTATCATTTACGTAACGAAGAAGGCTCGTGAACAAGAAAGAAAACACACCGAAGCATTCACCATAAAAATTTCAATATAAAAATAAATGTATTATTGCCTAGAATTAGAGAAACTCAGTGAGTTATACTTAAAAGTTTTTTCTTTTGTTTAACCTCTCCAAGTGTTTCTTGCTGAGTGACGTTCTTGCCTGAAATTCGTACAACCTTGTAAAAAAGTTAAAAAACCTTTCTGGAACCTTTGTTTCAATTGATGTCATTTGCTGAAGGCCTTGTGCAATTCACCGTTTTCTTATGTTTTCTCAAAAAATCAGGTTTTTGTTGTTTGTTATATTTTACATCCCAGCCCCAGCGCAAAAGGTTTTTGTTTTGCACAAAATTAATCTTGCATAAAGTTTTTCTAGAGCTGAAATTTTGATAAGGTATAATGATTTGAAAACTTCCAATTAAACCTTCAAAACGATAAAGAAGTTTTTTACAAATATTAGGCAATTTCAGTCACATCAAAACATTCCCAATCTTTCCCACTCATTCTCTGTTACAAGAAAAACGGACGTGTGCCTGCAGATATTTAGACTGTGCCAGTGCAGGGACCATGATGTAAGTTCCCTTTCACAATAACAGTGATCTGACTCTCCTGAAGTCTGTGAAATATGTGGGTGTGTCTTAAGTATTTTGCCAAGAGTGAAGATGGTCAGGGCCCATTATCTCTTTTTCCGACGTTTGGCATCCGATACATTGGTTCAGCTGTTTCAGGTGAGAACAGTTTGAAAACTTGTTGCGCTTCTCACGCGGTTAGGTGCAATAAAAATTTTTTCGTCTGCATCGTTCAAATTGGTATGTCAATTCAAATCGGTTTAACTAAAAATTGGGCTGTAAGAAGTTTTGTTGCTGGTAGCTTTTCACCACAGATATGCTGTAAGTAAACAACTCCCACCACTAAATTCACCATTGATCCCTTGCAGACCCAGATGTGGAGCTGTTCAAGATAGGACCGGAAATAGCGGCGCTCGTATGCGACTGCATGGGAGACAAGCACCTTCCTGCGCAGGTAAACTCACATTCACAAAAAATTAAAAGATTTATTTGATGGGCAAATCGCACCAGGTACGGGAACTTCCTTCGGAGTAGATTTACTGCTTAACATATATACGTAAGTGTGCGATGAACACCGACAGGTAAGCTGCGTAAACAACATGCTATGTAAAGATCAACCGAAGCGTGACACAAAGGCAGTTTCAAGTTTATTGTTCATTTGGCATAAACGGTGCAAAGACGCTGTTGTCCAGCATATTGGGAAAAAGGAATCTTTTGCCTCCCGTGTCAACAATCGTACGTGACTTGAAACACAAGATTTTTTTCACTGTTTCCGCGCAGGGTCTAATTATCCTCAATCGTGACAGCGCTGTGCGTAAATGCCAACTGCAGCCGCCTGTGCAACGGCTAGAACCTATCTGTATTCAAAATCAGTCACAAAACTTCGAAAAAACTCATTGTCTTTCGGAAGTATCAGCTCTTGCAACACTGTACAGTATAGTTGCTTCCGAGCAGTTTTTTGGAACCAGACAACAACGTACCCTATAAAGCTTCGCCAGTGTTGCAGTCAATTTGTGACGTAGTGGTCGCGATGCGGCGTTCCAAGTGGTACAATTTGAAACAATGGAGCGCTACACGCTCAAAATAACGCGTTGGTTGTCGATCGACAGCTAGCGCATACCTGTCTGTCTTTGTCGGCAGAACCTTTCCAATAACCGGACATTTAGATCGTGTCAACTGTCTGTTTTAATTTTGCCTCGAAAGGGCGGTATCCTGCTGTCCAAGTTGTTCGAAAGGAATTTTGTTGCGCAAGTAAGGTGGTGAAATAAAACAAACTTCGCGCTTTTGTTATTTTCGCAGCTCCGTGCAGAACAGCTTCAAGAGGAGTGAAACCAATCTCTGCCATGCAAAAAAGTAAACAAAAAGATATTTTTGGCATTTTTTGCGACTACATTTCTTTCCAGTTTTAACTCGTTCGCAAAACTCTGATCAGCAAATGAACCTTTCATAGCACGACACACGTCAACCATCACCTGGCCTTCCACTCGAAGGAAATTTATTTTACGATTGCGGATGGACGGCATATATTCGATGAAGAAAACGATAGGAATTCATCGCAGGACTAGCCAGCTTATTCAACGGCTTTTCACCAATTCTGTTCAAATATTTAGCCAGCACTAAGGGATTACCCCCCGCAACAGTGCGCACTTCCTAACAGACTGCCATGAGACGAAAGCACAAACACCTGGATGGCGCGTTGCGAGTTCAGCGAATTGAGCTGCCTCGGGTCATGACCTTGTTGAAATGGTGTTGACCCATTAATTTGTGCTCAGCTTATGCGTCTGTTCTTGCAGCGTGAACAAAAATCTGGTGGTACCACAGGTCGTTCTGCCTGTTGGAAAGCGCTTGGTGGGAACGGGGGCAGACGAACGTTGTTTTGAATGCGATTGCCCATTGTCGGAACAAACCTCAGTATCGCAAAGTTTAAGAAAATCACAATCTATTACAAACAATTGAAAAGTTTATTAAAATTATGTATACCCGAAAATCGCACAACCTATTTAAATTGTTGTTGTTTATCGTAAATAAATATCTTCGAGGGCATTACAAACTTACGTGACAGACTTGAACTAACAAGCGTTAGTAAAAGTTTCAACATTTGAAACGATGCACACCAACACCTAATATTTATGGGTATTGTAACGTTTCCCCTGGAAAATGGCGGCGGTGTTTGTGGCATCTGCACTCGCGGTTTTAAACCATTGCCGAAAAACTCAAGTTTTTCCTAAAACGGAAATGCTGTAAAATTCGAGTGAGTTAAAAATTTATCAAGTATAAACCCTGTGTATTATACTCGATGCAAAAAATGCATTTTTATCTCAAGCTAGAAGAATGTTAACCATGACCTATATCTGAAAATACTTCACATGAAAAACACTGTTGGAATTGAAGAAAGTCAATCAATCAGCTGTCCTCTGAGATTCATTTTCCGTGGTGATTGTAGCGATAGCCACTGTGACTTGAGATTTGTGTCCCTAGTTTTGTTGAGCATTTCACATGAACACGCATGCCAATTTGCATGACCAGCTTCTGCATGTCAGCACAGGTGATTGCTGTCTTTGCTGTGATGGCGTCGTGTCTGCGCCGAAGGTACCTGAACAACAGATGAGCGAAGCGCATGAGATTTCACACATTAACAAAGAACAATAAAAAACAGATAACAATACATAGTCGTTTGTGTTTGTTCCTTGCCCTTGTACGATGTATATCGTACACCAGGGCGTGAATGATGCCAATATTTGCACACAACAGGGGCGGATCCAAAGGGAGGGGCGGGCGGATCGCTCCCCCTCCTTAAAACCTACGAAAGTAACTCTATTTACCATGATTATGTACAATTCGGAAAACAGCATTCGCGATATGAGGCCATTTTGTCGTCAATTGTTTTGCCACAGCACTGCTGTTAAATATACGTCGTCTCACTTACATTAGTGAACACGTAATGCAGGGTTGCCAGGTTGGCCTTTTTTCAGGCCAAATTTCGGAAATCTGGCCTCGTTTCAAGTTGGTTGGCCTTTTTTGGCCTTTTTACGCTGAAAAAGTTTCGTCTGAAGGAAAATATTACTCTTTCATTTTTTCCACGACACTTCAATTGCAAATTTTGTGATAAATGCTATATTAGACCGACGCCCACGTTCTGATATTAGTAAGATTTGAAGGATGCGAGATTCGAAAAACATTTTCGCGTAATCACTAGAAATGTGTGCACTGTGTGTTGTGTTATAAGCACTAAACAAGCACAACGCTTGCAGACAGGTCTGTGTCTCCTCGATAGAAATGCGACAATGACGACGTGGAAGTGGAAAGGCTCTTACGATTCTGGTCGTAAGTACAGGAGTGAATGGGCTACTTTCATGCAGAAAGCTGCCGATAGATTAGTATTCAAACCGTGGCACAATTGTATCCAAAGTGTGCGATCTCACAAACCATGCAAAGTCAGAGAAACATCAGTAATGAACTCCAGCACAAAAATTTCTTTAGATGTTTTTTTGTGACATAGGAAAAGCAATACCACAAATAAAGCTTGGACTTTTTCTAGCCTCTTTTTAGCACTGTTTGGCTTTTTATTGAAATTTTCATCTGACAACCATCCCTTACGGGTTGGGTCCGTCCCCGGGTACACAATTCACAGAAGTCTTAAACTCAACAGTACTGTACTTAGGGAGGTAAAAAAGATGTATGCCTCGACACTTTCAAGCTGTTTTCTTTAATGCCTACATCACACTCATACCGTAACTGAAAGAAATATAATGCATCTACATCTTCGGGGTTTTTACGATCCTGCCATGCACAGTCATCATATTTTAAGAACGTAATGGCCGCAGTTACCAGCTTAATGATTCACGCCCATATTTCCTGTTACTGCTGCTAAAATAGAAGTCTTCCAAATAATCGTGGTAACGGTTGGGAACGAAGCAAACTCTGAAATTCTATTGTTTTTATACCTAAAGAAGACGGTTTACCAACGGTTGATTTCTTTACAAACAGTTCGCTTAGTTAAGGTTTTGAATATGATGACGCTCGCCTAAAAAACTAGAGGTTGTGCATTTCGTGTACAAGCATTTTTGTTTCATACAAATCCACCATGGAAAGTTTGGCGGAACAGTTTGATTTTCACGCTTGCTCCATGCTGTAATTATATATGGAGCTTTCGTTATTGCTGGGTTTAGTTATTGCTGTTGATTTGTTGCTTTCGTTTAGATTTCACGTTTGGCAGAATATCTTTTTTGTTGACACGCTTTTATCGATTTCACTGTTTCACTTTTAAAAGTCACGTTCTATAAATCTATATCACTTTCTTTGTCCGACTTAAATCGGTTTCTGTTTTATTTGCTTATTTTCTAATCTCTTGCATAGCATTTTTGCAAGGGTTTCCATGAAATAACAAAAGAGTAAAGTTGTTTATCTTTCTGCAACTCATTTGCAATTAGACAGTCAAAGCAAAAATTAAAGTTTTGTTAATTACAAATGTAAAAAAAGTCTCAAAGTGGCGCGTCAACAACAGAAAAACCTGATTCCCGGCTGTTTGCTGTTGGCTGCTTTTGACTTTGCCCTGAACATGCTTTAAAAAACAGATTATGGAGTTTGCAGGGAGAAGAACTTGAGAGGTATAAATCAGTTGAAACCAACCAGCCGGCAACCTTTTCTTCAAGTGCAACAATCAAAACGTAGTCCTGTTTTTCAGGAAAAATGATGTCACCTTTCATACGTGTCGGTGGTTGTCGGAATCCTTGAGGGAGCAACGTCCACAACTCTCGCTCTCAAGCCTTCGCTCACTGTCAGGCCATCAACATTCTGCGCGAAGTTCGGATTGAATGTAGGGTACGGATCTGCAGATGGGTTGACCTGAACAACATGCAACGTCCTCTTTTGACTGTAACGTTCTTAGAACTCACATAAAATGATTCACTACTAGCCGGAAGCAAAAGTTGCGAATGTATACGCTCAGGATGCAACCAGTGGGAGTCATTCTCGGTCATTGTAATGAAAGCGAGCTTGTGAATAAACAGCATGCTGTTGGTAGATCTTCACGTGGTAATTCGTATGTGTATGACTGTTTAGCAAAGTTACGTTGCAAGGTAGACGCCGAGAATTCAAGTGCAAATGTTTTGGCAGAACTAGAAATGACTTATGCATTGTCAGCATCACGCCAAAAGCATGCAGAGATTGCCTTTTTGACTCTGGTCGCATTCAGACCAACAACGCTTTGGTCTACGGAAGTACTTCGCTTGTAAATTGACGGGGTGTGACAAATGCAATTTCTTTGAAATGAAAACAGTTGCGGTCATTCAACACTGAACATAATCAGGTCAAAGCCGCTTCCAGCGCTCCCCTTTACATATCGAAATGTTGCGGCTGTTGTGCCGACGGATGTCTTTGGTGTGCTTCAAAAGTTGATCACGTGGCGTGGAGCCAATCGCAAGTTGAACAACATGAGTACAGAATCACTGCAGTTTTAAGCGAACTTAGCTTAGTCAAAATAACAGTTTTAGTTTTACTGAAACTTAATAATTGGTTAAAAGTAACAAAAAAAAACAACTTTCCCTAAAAGTAATGCGTTCCTTTGTGGGCAAAACCGAGGAGAACAATATATAACTTCCAAGCTGACAATGACTGCAACAAACTTCTGTAAGGTCTACTTACGTGATTTGCATAGGTTACAATTATCTTCCATGGAATATGTTGATAATTAGCGCATAGCGCTTCGCTTGTATGACAGTTATGTTCCGAACATGATTCTGATGCGCTTTTGTGTTTGTGCACTTGCGTGTCTGCGTTTGCATGTGAGCGTGCATGTTTGTTCTTTTGTGCTCTAATTTGACCTGCAGCCGCTAAGTGCACAACTAGTTTTGATAGGCTGATTATAAATGGGGAGAGTTAATCTATAAATTGCTTGAACGTCATACCGTGTTTCACCCGGGCCAATTTAAGGTAAGACGCGGATTTTTGCCTGAAAATCGACTGTGGTTTTTGCGGCAAACGGCCTTTTGACCTTTAACTGTTTCCAGCCAGGCAGATTTTGTGATTTGTTCATCAAGCGATGCTGGAGCTTGTTGCATCTTCCTTGATTTCGGTTTTCAAGAAATAAAGTACAGAAATTGCCGAGATGCCTGGTGATGCATTTATACCGCGTGACATAATTTTTGCATGGTCGTGTGCTGCAAAACAGCCATGTCTACTAAAATCCGTTCGAACTTGTGCATAACAACATGCTTGCAAGAAAATTTGACGTCATTGCGGCAGCTTGCGACATTTGGCAAAAGTTCATGCAAAACCTGCCGTAACTTCACTCAAACGTCATATGGTCATGAGTGAATAACAAAAACATTGAAATAAAGACCACATTGTTTGAACAGTTTTAAGTATTTTTGTTGAAGTTCACTTGGAATTCAGCACACCGCAAGCTACACAGTAACGTACATTTTGAATGTACTCAAAAGAACCAGCTTTTGTCATGTGTGTTCAACTTTATGGCAGGGTTGATATTAATATTCAAATATCAATTATAGCAGATATTCAAATATCAATTATATCAGGCACACGAGAAAGGTAATGATGAAGATTTTGTAATGGTAGACAAAGCGCAGACTTACGAGTTGGCGCAGAAACAATTCAATAGCAGGATATGTACTTTTCACGATGGGTGTAAGCAAGGAATCGATCAGAAAATTTTTAATAGGAAATCGATTTCACGTAAAATTACGCATCCTCAGTCCTTATTCATAGCAGGAGCTTCAAATTTTTACTGGCCTTAAAAGTTGCAAATGTTTTAGCTTAAAAAGCGTATTTGAGCTTTAAAAATTACTTGTGTGATGCGGCCCTTCTGATAATTATGTCGGTTTAGCAAGCGACAAAAGCTAAAACCTGCAGAAATTAAACAACAGTTTTTGCATGTGTGCTTTTCATTTACCGATCAAAATCATAGACGCGCAGTTGTGCAAAAACTTTAGCATCACCAAATGTCCGTAGAATCTATATGCCCCATACTTTTCAGTGTGAATTTTAATGAATATGTTTATTCAAGTTGTTATAATAAAATAGGTCTAAACAAAATTCAGCCGTACTTTTGCTTTTTCCATATGGTTTCGAAACATTATCAACTTCATTTTTTCCGAACACCATGGATTTTTTGGAGTTGCAGTTGATTTGGACATTTCAAATATGAAGGGGGGTTCTGGGACATCCTAACCTGTAAAATTGTTTAGAGACATACCCCGTTATTGTCAAGATAATCCAGTGCAAAAGTTCCGTTGATTCGCAGCCAAAGGTTTGACTATTCGGTTTAAATGAAAATGCTGAAAGCTGTTCTTTTCTTGCACAATGCAATGAATGAAGATGAATCACTAAGCTCACTACCTTGTATAAACGACATATGTGCAAGGCAATGACCATATAAGTAGTAGCTTATGTAAGAACTCTTCATAACGGCACATGTCATCAGTACTTAGGTCATGTAATATATTGATCGTTGTCTGAGACGCTTAAATTAAAGTTCAGCTGTAAACTATCCTTATCTATTGCGAGTTTATCACATCTTTTTGCAAAACCGCAGTATGTTTTATGTTGCGTGTAATTACATGACCGCTTTATGACAGCGCGTAATTGCATGAGCACAAAATGTAGTTGCGCATAAACCACTCCCTCTCACTTTCTGCTGAAAAGAGTTTTTGATATACTTTGCTTACCAAGTGTATCAGGTTAAAATTTTTAGAGCTTGTTTTAAAACCTGGTTTATCGGCAATTTCTAACCGATTGAAAAGCACGTTCTCTTTTCTATCGTTGCTTTTAACCATCCAGTAAATATTTTCCCCTATAGATCTAGTCATATAGCTGTTGAACAAATGTAATGCAGGCCAGAACTACACAGTTCTTCAGATGTCAGAGCTCTAAGCCCAGCAATAGGGTGCGTTACATAAGTTGCAATTCCTTTCGATTCCTTTTGACAATGTAGCTCGGTTTACTTGATGTTAAGCAAGACACTATACCATGGAGTCTTTGTTCCCATTGAAACGTTTTCTCTGATGTTTTGAAAAACGTGGTAATGGTTTGATGGAAATGCGTAGGCTACTGCGGGTTTATTGGCTGTTTCACCTTGTTTTGCGATGACTTGTACGCTTCCTATTTGTCACTGCTAAAGATGTGATGTAGTTTATGTGACAAGAAGGAAAGGTAATTTTTTTCTAGCATCATGCTTTACTGTATGTGAACAACAGAGCACATGAGTTACAAAGACAATGGCAACGAAATTTTGCTGTTATCTGCGTTTTTGAATTTCTGTGTAAAATCAAGTTACGACATATAAGTTTTTATGCCTATCACACTCACTGATGCAGTAGAGTCTGTAACCATGAAGAATATACATCTTGATCAACTAAAAGCGTCCTTAACATGATTTGATATGCTGATTTTTGGACCAAAATATAGCATTGCTGTTTAATACTCAAATTAATTTTTGTTTTGATTTTTTTGTCAAGTATTTTTCTGGTGAGATGATGCAAAGGAAGACATTCAATCTATTTTCCGTAATTTTTTCGCAAAAGTGTTTGATGCGAAGGTGTTTCTTTGGACAAAGGGAATAATTGGTTGGCAAAATGTTTTTTCAATGATGCTTTTCACGCTATTTTTTTACTGACATTTTTTAAGTATCAGGCGAACGTGTTCTACACCAATCTCCGTAGTGAAAGGAAAAGCAGCGTTTCGTTTGTTATGTTAAAACCAAGTTACTCATGTAACGCAACCACAATAAAATTAACGACAAAATCTTTGAATTGTTTTTGTGTGTTGCATCGCCCGGGTCCCAAACTTGGCTGCATGCTTTTGCATATTAGTGAGTTCTTTCTCTTTTTCAAGCTTCTAAACTAACTTTTCCAGTAACATGATGTAATCATTTTTGTGCAGTTTTTGTTAATAATGTGCTGTACATAATTTGCAGCTTTTATGAAATGCAATTAGAACAACATGTTTTTGTTTGGCTTCTAGTTCCATTTTTAACAAGTTCAGTATGCTCTGCGCTGTACCGCTCCACGGACAAGGACAAAATTGTTTGCTGCAAAAACATTTACTTTGTAATAATGCTGTTTTTCAAGCTAAACTTTTGATGACGTCATCTTTTTGTTTTGAAAATTAAGCCCGGATCTGTTTTTATTAGCCTCGACGATTCCTCCTCTGCTGCATGGCAAAATTCTCTCCAATGCTATGCGACGTTTTCATGACCTGAAGATCTAGGTGCTGCTAACAATGCATAAAGTTTTAGAAGGAACTTTCGTGGACCATTAGAAGAGGTAAAAATTCGATGAAAATTACCACGAAACAAAGCTTGTCAACAAAATAGATCACTAAACGAAATCGGAAAAAGGAAGAAATTCACGGAATCGAATCTCTTCGCAGATATAAAAATACTGAAGCTGTTCATCTGTTTTCTTGCTCTTGATGTTGACAGCTGAGAGCTGCAAGGTCACAAAATCTTCTGAAAAGCACTCCCATGTATAAACTTTCTTTCCTTGTTCAAAGTCGATCCAAGCCGTGTATTCGGAAAGAAAGGTATTTGCATTAAAAAAATGTTTACGAAACACTGTGTGAAGATTAGTACCATGCAATAATATATAAAGTGATGATATCAATGTTTGGCATGCAAAATTTGTGACAAGTATTTAGAAAGTTTTGCATTTTTCCAGATGTTATATACAGTATCTTTCTTTTTTATTTCAGTCGTAATAAGTTTTAGCTTGGGCTATGAAATGCCTAATTGGAATTTAGTCCCAGTGGTGCAGTTAACTAATGATTCACCAAGATTTCAACTAAATGAGCTCAGTGAAATCATCATGCAACTGAGGTTGGAAATTTCCTTGCAATATGTATTTCAATCTCTGTATTGGACAGCTCTATAGAATTGCGATTGATTTCATTGTTTTGCTTGCCTTGGTGATAATCTCTTGTCGATGACTTTTATGACTATTAGTTGATGATGTTATGACCAATTACTACGGTATGTAGCAATTTCATACGTGAACAGGGACTATAACATGCAATGGATGGTGTGCTTCGGTTTACCTGGAAACTTTTAACTGATCGATAGTAATATCCGGGACGCCCGTTATGAGGTGGGACGTAGTAGTTTCCATATCTGATGTTCTGTGGAAAACAGAACATTACCTCTAAAATTTCACGTTTGGATCAACCTTCAAACTCTTTTGAAATGTTCCATTTCCGTTTAGCGCTGCGTTCGCATTTCCTGCTTTGCAAAAAAAAATTTTTGTGGATAAAATTTGCAACAGCCAATCTTTTGCCGAAACTCTGCATTTTGCAACAGCGCGATTGCTTTTGGTTTTCTTCTTTTAAGTTTCGTCTTAACTGTGCTTTTACAAAAAAGGAAAAGCAAGCTTTCACAAGAAGTAAGACAAACAACAGTTGATAAAAGTTTGCTGTTTGCGACTTCAGAAAAAATAAGCGAAGTCAGTGAAGCGGCAAACTGCTTTCGCTTGACTGAACTCTGTTCAATGCCTTGGCATATTTAATCACCTGTCCGTGAACGGCAGCATTCTTAAAATTTTGTTTCCATGGCGTAAGTCAGAAAGTATGACAACCTCATATTTCACCTCAACACCGTATAACACACATTTCAAAGATAGGAGTTGTTGGCGCTCACATTATTGCTTTCCTGATCACTTTCTAACTGTAGCACAGTTTGCCTCGATGTTGTTTTTCCGTACACCTAAAATAACCCTGCAATTTATCAAGCTACTATAGTTTCTTTGGCAAGCTAATGCACATCGTCGGAATGAGTAATCAGCATAATATTTTCCACTCTCAACTGCATTTGGGCCTTGTA
>Ga0210059_1007306_pt1 | contig 17571 bp, 10 predicted proteins | sample Ectturendosymbi2_FD_188042 | JGI IMG/M metagenome (GOLD analysis project Ga0210059, IMG submission 188042) | Ecteinascidia turbinata endosymbiont from Florida, USA - Sample 2 (SPAdes) (version 2) | ecosystem: Host-associated > Tunicates > Ascidians > Unclassified | place: Key West, Florida... | reverse complement strand
TGACGCTAATCCAGGCGCTGTTTAAATTTTCTCGCAACTGAAGCTTGGTTTCCATCCAGTCGCACATCTTCATGGCGCATATTTTCACGGCGTGCTGCTCGACGTGTCCCAGAGCGTCGGACGCATCACGAACCTCGGCGAAGCGCTTGTCTGCGGTGCCGAGTAGAAGAGAGTACCTCGCCATTCGTAAGCGCTTCCGAACGTTGGTGTTATTCGTGACTTTGCTCACGATGTTACTTACGTCACAATGATAAAGCAATTTGGGTTTCGGCGCTGCATCATTCTGTGATGTAACAATCTTACTAACTGTAGATGTAGCTAAGAGCAGTGAAGGCAGGTTTCGTATTTGGTACATTTCTAGTCTTCTCTAATCCAGTCCACTATCAAGGATGTGGCGTCAAGCCTCCAAAACTAGTGGGACATTCACTGTATTTCCGGTACTGCAAATACTCCCGGACTTGCATGCAGGTTTAAGTTGCATGGTTAGCTACGAGACACAGTCGAGCGTGTGTTGGGTAACCACCTGTTGTTTGTGGATGGGTAGGCACAGCCAGGGTAGTTCCTTGGCCTACCTGCGTTTTCTTTTCATGCAGACGTTTTAAACAGTTTGTGTTTTTTACCCACTCTACTCCCATGCGAGAATTTAGCCTCTAGTCCATGCGAGGATTTAGCCTCTAGTACAAAAGTCATTTACATTTACAGGAATAGGAATATGGTCTTCCATAGATCCGACAATTCGTTCAATACCAAATTATCACCTATTTGTTACTAAATTAAAACATAAACTTCAAGAAGAGCAATCATATCATCATTGAAAATCAGCAAAACAAATATAAGATTACTTATAATCAGCAAAACAAATATAAGATTATTTATAATCAGCAAAACAAATATAAGAATACTTATAATCAGCAAAACAAATATAAGATTACTTATACAAATCTACCAGTGCGTAGTACATGATAAACAGGCACTAAAGACCATTGCATCGAAAATGTGAACTTCAAATTATCAAAATAAAGACAGGCTGTCGTTGTATTGTGCATGCACAATAATGATAAGCTTACTGGGCCGCACAGAACCTACGACTAGGCCACATGCGGGCCGCGGGTTGAACATAGCTGCTCTAGTAAGACGAAAGTACTTTGGGGGGGGACCTGTGATTCGCTCAGGTTCGCGTGCGTCGTGAAACAATTGCTGCGAAAATCAGCGTTGCGCTCAAGAGCGCTTCGCTATTTGATGCAAACGAACCTTGGCAGTTAATATCGGAAAAGAGGATATATTCGATTTATTCAGTAGCAGCTGTAATGCAAAACTGAAACAAATATATTTGAAACAAGTGACATCAAAACGAATATGCACGGAATAACCAAACCACACACGATCATCATCGATCATCACGAACAGAACAATGCGCACAACCGATACTGGAACGAATCAAATCACCATCAAGCCACGTTGCACCATCCTTGCATCGGCGAAGAAGAAAACAACTTTCATACGTTTCGGAATTATCGTCACCCTGCTCTCCCCAATCTCAATAGTGTGCATAGGATCGCGTCTGGGTTTCCTACAAATGGACAGCAGTTTCGTCAGTGCCTCACACTTCCTGTTTCCCAGTCACGCAGCGCAGTGGCGGAACAAAGCACATGACTGAGCTTTGCTTTCAATGCGCGGCAACACATGCACTGTGAACAGACGGAACTCCGATGAACTGCAACCAGTCAAGTGTTGCTTTCAACTTCGGATACGCTCTAGATAATTTCCATTGATCATCGTACATGACAGACGGCCAGTGCATGAATACACAATGAACAAACCGAATGCTTGAAGCAGGCTTTGCAACGGTCTCAAAGGGGACGAGTCAGGCGTCATTTGCTAAGGCCAAGTGTTTGGTGCTTGCGCTGGCTGCGAGTAACACGAACTCATGTCGGTCATGGTACCATGCTTGCCCCGAAAACCAACCAAAAATAAAATTTCAAACAAGTTTCAAGAAGTTAGATGGGTGCACTGGGATTGTGGCAGGGATAACAAAAACAGTGGCCAACAATATTTGTTAAAACGCAGACTGGTTTCACGTAAAGCACAAACCAGATATTGCAATAGGTAGGCAACAAAAAAACCATATGTGATAGAGTTTTACGAACTTTGAATTTCCGTTACATTAAAATATGCACCACACCTCTCTGCATGACTGGTACACTGTTGGCGTCATGAGCCTAAACTCATTCATTCGATCTGCAGGCGGAAACTAAATCTTACCTATCTGAGGGATGGTGGTCAGACTCCAAACATGGTCGTCGGATGGAAGATGCAGGGGGTCTTGGTCCCCCTGGATTTTGAAATTCGATATTTTCCTATAAACTTTTCAGTAGAAAATTATTTTTCTTTTAGTTTCGAATTGGTAACATGAAATTTAACCACTATTTCCCCCTGGAAAAAATGTTTTTGGTCACCACCTGGAAAAATCCACTATCCCCCCTTGGAAAAAATCCTTCCGCTGGCCATGACTCTAGAAGTGAAAGACTGCAAACTAAGATAGTTTGCCGCGAAAAGCTTCACTGAAAACAAGTTAGTTTCTGCTGTAGTTTACCTTGATTGCCGAAGCAGGGCCCTCCTGCAGTCGTCGTCAGGACTGTAATAAACCGTCTCTGATGTTTCAAGCCTTCGGATGTCGATGGACAGAACGGTGACGAAAAACATCGTGTGCATCAGAAAATCTGACAATACTCCCACCAATGCTAAAGCGCACAGCTCCTGCAAATGGCAGAAACACCGAGAAAAAATTAACCAGAACTCGACTTACAGAAGAAGTAATATCGAAACAAGCAATGATTCGAATGAAATGAAACTAGTTTCATATGACTGCATTTAAATCATTGGTGCTTGCTTTACTGTTTCTTTGCGGTTTCGCAAGACTCCCACGCTGGAGTTAGTTCTAAAGCCGGACTTGAGGCAAAATCTTCAAGGAAGCAAAGAACGAAGAAAAATGCTCCTTTCATTTTAATTGGTAAGAAGTGTGCGACACCGAAGCGCGTGAACAAAAATTACAGTTCTGATTGCAACATGCACCGAACAAATCACAGCACCGTCTTGAAAGAAATGCTGGTCTGCGCAAACATTTAAGTTAAGAAATCAACTGCAACGTCCAGAAGAACAACAGCGGTAAAGAGGCTAACCACATAAAAGTTAGGTTAAATACAATTATGGGAAGCGCACTTTTCGTAAATCCAAACAAATCACCTGTATTTGTGGAATTAACGTGAAATAACCCAAGCCAATTAAAACAAATTCAAAAAGAAGGTTTTTCGCAATGGACCTTCCTTCTCGACTCAGTCCAAGAGCAATTCGCTTTTCAACCTCCATGTCTGTTGGTGTGGCAACAACAGACTTAGTGATCACCAAGATATTTTCCAATCCAATCACACACACCAGATAAGGAAACATCTCCCTTTCACAAAAAGCAATATATACTTTGGTAATGAAATTGTGATCATAGCATGCGATAACCGAAGTGAATGAGCGAATCTTCAACTTTCTAATGGTTTAACAGAATTTTTAGCATTTGCCGTAGTAGGACTACCTAAGCTATATGTTATGACTTTGAAAATTGGTATTTCACCACCGTTTTTTTGTTTCTGGAACCATGTTCTAATTCTGGTCACCACAAACCAATGAATCACCATGTCTTAACAATGCAGAAACCGCAACCAAAGTTTTTGTGATTCGGGTTCAAAATCGTAAATTGAGACCATCTTATATACGGCAAAGCATTGATTAAACAAGATTAGAGTTTTTACACTTTATCCATTACAACTTCGAAACGCATAACAGAAAATATGACAGGAGTAACGCTGTTGCCCTTGCGGTCAATATATTAAAATATAAAAGCCGCCCATATTTTAACTACTCCACGCTGGAGGCAAAAATACAACATGCCGATTAAAAATCATGTATATCCGAATGTTGCTTACCCACGATTTAAGGCCGGTGTTAGACCGGTCAGGGAACAAAGACCTATGGCCATCATGAGTGAGGCAATGACACAGACAACTGCAGAAAACGCCATCCCGAGTTTACTCTTAACATAGTTGATCTTTCCTGTGAAAACAGTTTAAACGTCTTCACACAACGAACAGACAGACGAGAGTACAAGATATATATTATTGAAACAACTGGTCATTGAAAAACATGTCATCGATCAAACTCGTGTAAACTTATGCGAAGAACGTTACCTGACCGAACTAAGCAGTCGAATGTTTAACACTGGGGCCAGACATATTACTCGTTTCAATCTACAGTTATAATAATCCAGGCCTCGCACATCCAACAGCCTCTACTCAATCAACTGCACTGTAGGTGGTAAAAAAAGAAGACTCCCCTAAACTTTTACCAACTTCGAATGCTGAGATCGCAAAAACTGAATGTTCATCTGCAAACATCGCTACACGTCGGAACACGGTCTTAGACTATAATGAGCAACAGCGTTGGAGATGAAGACCTGGTTTCGGCAGGTTCGTAGAGCCGACCACAAGCGACTTCTTTTGGGCAATTTTCAGCTGCAAGCAAGCGACACGATGTGGAGATGTCACGCCACCATTTTGTTCGCCACTTCATCTTTATAACGCCTTATGGTGCCACAAAATGAAAAAGTACTTCGTTTACAAGACACAACCATCTATCAAGCTGACAGCTGTTGAGAACCATCTCAACTTAGGAATATGTGTGAAAACTTTCATTATAAAATTGTACTTACGAACAGAAAAATATATGTAAAATCCAAGGAAAAAATAAGTTGACAGCAATGGAATCAAATCGGTGAACCGTATTTGCGGCTTGAAGTGAACGTGTGTCACACCGAGGGAACGATTTCCACATCTCTCAACGTTGTTTTGTGTCATTTTAAGACAACCCACTTCTTTGCTGTCAAGTGGAGATTTCGAGAACATTTCCAATAGACGTTGATGTAATTCGCCCAACCACCTATAGCGAGTAAAGCCATACTGATGAATAACTTGAACGCTAGCGGGTCAGAGTCCGGACATGAATAAAGCGAAAAGAAGTCCTTCAACTCAATCGCAAACCAACAAAGAAATCTTGGAATCCAACATACAAGCCACATGCGATTCACAGAATCGCTTCACTAACGGCTACTATGCTAGCTAACAATATTCCATCTTCCTAATCGAGAACAGCCTGCAGCATACAGTTCGCACATTAAAACGACACTGAAAGAAAAACGAACGAAAACAGCCTTTTTAGACAACGTAGACTTGTGTTACTCAAGCTTCGCCTTCTGTGGCCCAGCCGACTTTTCAGTTAAGATGAAGTTGCCTGAGTTTTCCCAATTTACTAAGTAAATGTGCGTTCCTCTGAAGTACCAATTAATTCACTTCTTTCTTCTTCGTGAATTGATATTTTAAATTTCATGGGCTCTTGTCTAAACTTCTGTGAAGCCATTTAACTGCCCACGCACAAATCAAACGTTCCACGAATAATTTCTACTAAATTATTCTTCTACAGCTGGAATCTTACAAGCACGCCTGACGGTAAGTATCTTGAATGGGTGCTGAACAAATTCAGCGCCTGTTCGGGAAAGGAACGCTTTCTACAAACTTACAACGTGACAATCTATTAATGCGACAGAGATGGAAATGTGAATACTGCGATACCAGGGGCACTTCTCTGCATGTGCAGTGCGAGAAAACGAGGGTTCCAGTCGTACAAAGACGTGAAAATAAAACAAACAGTTCGCATTGTATTTAATCTATGTACCATACCCGATAGTAGACCAATATCCGCATGTTGGGAAATACTAACCTAAACTCTTGTTCAGACCAAATTCCCAGTGTTTTGATATGTACAGAATGAACAAAGTAAAGTTAAAAGCTAGCTTTGCAGTCATTTTCAAACTTTCATGTTGTTATACAAAATGCGGTGATTGTGGCATTTGTACACAATTTATTTAAACTCGAAGATATAAGCCAGCTATCACAGCAAAACTGCGTTATGACAGGTTTGACAGCCATGTTAACTACTGTACGTACATTACAAAAGAAAACAACAAATGTTAATTTAATTTCAAAATACATATAATCTAGTATTATAACACTCATTCAATGTTTCAGAAAATGGTTTATTGCACTTAGAACAGAAACAAATAAAAACTGACCTGTTGTCATATTTGTGTAAAATGACAGTCAGAGCATAAGTCATAAAGAAATTGTGCTGGTTCGTAGAGAAACGGTTTAAGCCACTGAGTCGCGTTGGAATTCCAAACAAAATTTCTGTCACAGAAGTGTTGCAGCAAATTTATAACGCATTACAAAAAACATCTTAATTGATAGCGGATACTTTGATGAAGCTTAATTATCAACTTTTAGCACCACAGCTCTTCAATCACATGAAACCTTCAGCAATTTTTACTGAGCAAGAATTTTTGTGTAAGATGCAGATTTGAATAGTTTGTCAAGCCTCAAGACAAAATAAACGCACATGGCAGCACCTTTGATAGACTGAGACGTCTCAATGGGTTTTGCTTCATATTGGTTAATAGTGTGAAGTACATCTCCATCATCCACCAGATCATGCACATTGTTGTTCCAAAACATATGCGGCGAAAGAAACAAGCAGGCATCTTCAGGAAAAAGCTTTTTGATTCTTTGATCTGGCTTTATCACCGTTTTTGCAATATAAAAGCAATTCTTTTGCAAATTCGTGTCACTGCAAGAAACAACAAAAGATTCAGTTTCAAAACGCAATTGGACTTGAGCCGGCAGTTCATGAATACTTTTAAAATATTTGAGTTAAATATTTATCTATCTGAGTAACCAGTAAAAACATGAAGTAATTCAATATAAAATGTGCTAGAAAAATGTTTGCCAGTGAGATAATTGAACTGAATTACAAAGCCAATCTCCATTAAAAATATTCTTTATGACGCACCAAATCATACTTAACTGATGTTCACAAGAATTTATATTTTCCTGTGGAACAAGACTTTCCCAACTCTACGTTTTATGTAGAATATCAAGTACCTAATGAATTGTGATAAGTTAAGTTGGAACAGAAAGTTTGGTCATATAAACTACTAAACTCAGCAGACTTCGCCCAACAAGAACTACACAACTTGTTACAAAAACTTACTTTAGAAATCACAAGTTTAAAAAAAACAACGAACTTCATGTTCATTGGCATTTCATAAGTTCTTTTGTGATTTCAACATCAGGGTTAATAATTCCCCAGTATCCCTTACCCTATCAATGCAAAAGCCTTTCTAACAGCTTGCACAATGGTGTGTAGGTAGCTTGCAGTTGAAAAAATCCTGTGCAGAAGCACAAGCAATAATGCACCACTGTACAAGATGAGCTGGGCTTAGCTAGAAACACAATTTAAACTAGAATGGAATTTCAAAAAGTTATGCTTTTTATGCAAAGCTATAAAAACTTCTATTGAGTTGATGCGAAAACATTGGCTATCAGCTACCACATTCAAACATGCAATGCAAACAACTTACTGCAAGCATGCAGGGGAGTAACAATGGGGGGGCAAGGGGGCCACAATTCCCCGGGAACCAAAAAGTCCTAACAATTTCACAAGTACTTTCTTCAATACAGTAAATTGCTTCCAAAAGACCTCAATTTTGAACATGGGGGTGCCAAACTTGCTTCTGGCCCCAGGTGCCATCTAACCTCGTTAAGCCCCTGCAAGCATGCCAAGCCCAAGACATTGGCTATCATAATGAGAACACTCATAAAAATAGGCCAAAATTAAGAAACCAGATTTTTGCAGGTACTCTCCAAACACCTTAGGATTTGCAAAGCAAGTTTAATTGCATGTTTTTTGTTTTAGGGCACCACAACTGATTTTTTCAAAGCAGAAGCACGCTTATAAGGCATATCCATATTTGAGAAAATTGTTGCTGTTTTTGCAAAGTGCTAATTTACATTGATGTCAGTGCACAAGAACTACTGTTTTCAAAGCAATAATTGGAAGATACACTCTGAAACTCATACAGCACTTTGATGCTGACGAGGCCAAAGTGTGACACAGCCACCACAAATGGAAGGTGGGATTGAAGTGAAACTAAACAATTTAATGCCAGATGTGAAGGGTAGAAAAACAATGATGCGTTAAGATTGGTGGTCACTACTTTTCAAGGAACCAGTCCAAAAATGTTGCCCAACATAAGGCATTAAACTCATGCACAAACTTGCTCTAAGAATGGTTTTGGAAAACCATGCAATTACGCAAGGTAGTGGGTGAAGACCAGATTCTCTTTTGTGAAGAGGTGATTTTATTTTGTTTAATTATCAATTTTTTGTTGTTTTTACACCATAACGTTTGAACCAGACATGCTAGAAAGCCAATCAAAAGCTTGAAAGACTCAAATTATAGCCTAGTTTCCAATAACAACTTGAGTCAAAAAATTACCTCTAGCGGTTAGGGCCCAGGGCCAGTAACCTGAGCCAATATGGCTTAAAACCTACCCCACTTATGATATCATCCACAAAAAAACGACATCCACACTTTCCACTTTTTTCAATGCAATCTAGAAGATTTGCTGCATCTTTTGAGGGTTTCAACAGCTCTCTAGCACAATTGCCTTGTGAGTTATGGAGTGGCAAAGTGGCACGAAAATAGCGCTAAAATAGTACTGTAATTCAATGTTGGATTTTGAAGTACGAATATATCGTATGTCAGCGCCGAAGGTGTTAAGCTGTTTGTCTTGACACACCACAGTTACTGCTCTGAAAACAATTGTGGACCCCATCATTTTGTCACCATCATAAGAAACTGTCAAATGATTCTTGCTCTTTCCTACTATGTAGCAAAATGATTCTCGCTATATACAGATTAAGATGAGAAATACTGCTGAATGGCAGAGTTTCCATGCTATGAAAAATTTTCATTTGATGCTGAGGCTATAGTGTTTAATGCTAACCTGGGATTGTGTCCTAAGAGGTTCATGAACCATTTTTGGAGGGGTAGCGAGTAGATATTTTATGTTTGCAGCTATATTACATGTGCTTTATTCAAGTTTTAAATGGGGTTGTTGGATTGCAGTGGGTTCCTATAATGGGTCATGGTACACAAAAGGTTGAAAATCACTGCTCTTATGCATACAAGGAGGCACACACAAATCTTTGAAGTAATGCTGTGAGACACAATCAAATTACAAAAAACTTGATTAGAATATTACAAAGCTGGTTCAGGACAACAAATTACTTACTGTTTACTTTCCAGATGATGTTTCACCTCCTTAGAAACAGTAAAGGCAGTGGAAAGAAAAGGCTTAAGCAAAGCCGAGAAGTCTTTATTTTGAAATCTGTGAACTGGAACTTTGAACAGGAATTGCTGCACATAGGCAGTTTGGTACTTCGCAGAAAACTGAAACCAAAAGACAACACTTACAAATACTATCTAATCAGTTTCAGTTAGCAAACCAACCATGGTATAAAAACCCATGTGAATTATAAGTAATAAATGCTGATGAACCATATATAAATTAACAAAAAAATTAGAGCAGTTTGCCTTCTATACAAATTACTTAACACCTTTGCTGCCAGATGGATTTATCTGTAAATCCTGTATTTTCATGCTACTTTGCAAGTCCATAACTTGCCATTCAATTGTGCTAAAGAGCTGTTCAAAACCCAAAAGACTCAGCAGGTGTTCTAGATTGTAATGAGAAAAAATTTTAAGTTTTGGTTTCAGGTTTTTCGTGGGTGACATCATAAGTGGGGTAGGTTTAGACCTTTTTGGATGCTGTTTTGGGCCATGGGCCCCAACTACAAGAAGGAAGTGTTTTGCTCAAGTTTTTAGTGGAAACTAGACTAAAATCCAAGTCTTTTGAGTCTTTGATTGGCTTTCAAGGGTTTCTGGTTCAAAAGTTATCACAAAAAAACAAAATTTGAGTAGAAATACCCATTAACACATTGGTTGCCGATCTACAAATATTAACACATTGGCTGCTGGTCTACAAAAATTCTAGAATAATTATATTTGAATAAGATGACAGGACTGACGATGCGTAGTGTTACGTGAAATCGCTTTCCTATTAAAAATTTGTGATTGATTCCTTGCTTCTTTCACTTGGAGTGAAATTACTTGAATACATATATGCGCAAGTTTGAATTATCACAAAAAGATGAAAGCAGAGCCCAGTCGGCTGATTCCTCTAAAGCCTATAGAAAACGTAGAAATTTTAATTGTTTACTATAGATCATAACTTTTGAACCAGAAACCGCAGCAAGTCGATCAAAGTATCAAAAGACTTGGATTTTAACCTAGTTTCCAATAAAAACTTGAGTGAAATACTACCATCCACCAGTTTGGGGCTGGGGCCACATGAAGTGGGCCAAAAAGGCCTAAAACAACTCCACTTATGACGCTACTAACAAAAAAAACTGAAACCCAAAACCAAAATTTATTTTCATTACAGATGCGAAGACTTGCCAGATCTTTCAAGGGTTTGAACAGCTCTTTTGCGCAATCATCAGCAGAGATATTCCCACACAAAAACACATGCAAACTGCTGGATTTTTGCCTTAGCCTAACGGAAGACAAGGTCTTAAGATTCTTTTAGTGCCACCCCATTTGGGAACATCTGCTTCTATGGTTTAATCTAAACAATGTTTGAGGTTGCTCCAATTAATGCCCACAGCAACACCTTTCCATGGTGCCCCTTGATATTGCAAAAGTTGCTGTGTGAATGGCATGACCACTCTGTTTATTTTGGGGAGCAACTACCATGAAATGCACAAGATCAATCAAACCCATCACCATCGGTTGTCTCTTGCATGACCAAGGACCGCAGCCAGGTTTGAGGCAGAAAGGCTTGTTTAAAAACTTCCTGGCAGTCTTCCCCATCAGCTATGCTGAACTGGAGGCCCGCATTGCTCCCACTATGCATCTGGGGAGACAAATAGGGACAGAACAGAGTACTTCTACTCTGGGAGATTTTAGAGCCATGCATAAATGGCAATCTTAGCATAAGCTAGGGATTTTGTTGGCATCTCTTCGACTACCATATTTTTCAGGCGATAAGGCGCACCGGATTATAAGGTGCATAAAATGAAGCCAAGCTCAGGTAAGTCAAACTGTATTAAACTCTTTTACAACAACTCTCAACACTGTTCAGTTATAACACATAACTTACAAAACAAAAGGCGGATTACATATGAGGGAGTCTAATCTATCACACGTGCCTAATCCTGTAGATACGAATAGAATATATTAAAAGCTGTGCACATGTTGATTCGTTGTGCGACAACGTAGTTAGGAGCCTCGCAGTGTAATACATATAGCTCTGTGCACAGGAACCTTACAGAGTAATATGATCTGTGCTTCAACATTAGTGTATGTGCTAGCTACTCACGGAACCACATGCAGTACTCATTGCAATTGTTGTCAGTTTAGTACATAACATGCTGGTGTTTTTACAAAAAAATCATTGTGATTTTGAATGCATGCAAAAGCCTCTGGGTGAAACAGTGGACAAAACTGACGTGTGGACAATGTCAGTCTTCAAAATCAAACACGTACAGCGCTCACAGTTATACTGTAACTGGCAATGAATAACATCTTTTACCTCATAACATTGGCTCTAGATGAGAAATCACAACCAGATTCATACATTAGGCACACCACATTATAAAACGCATTTCTGATTTTTGAGAAAATTAATGAATCTCAAGTGCACCTTATCGTCTGAAAAATATGGTAAGCATCATGGTTCTAACACTGTTTAACTGGATGATAGGTGGAAACTCTTTACTCTGGTATTGGGCAAAGTTTGTCCAGTCTGGAGCACTTATACTCGAAAGGCCTGAGCTGGCAAACTGTGGTGATGAATTGATCCCACCAGCAGAAGTGTGCGCATGTCAAGGTTGATGCAGCCGGGCTGCTCCCTATATTTGATATAGGTACTATACAGCCTCAACTGCACTGTACCTGGAATTTGTGGAAAAAAGTGGTGATGCACACCAAAGGGTTACAACTAATGAAACCACAATTTTTTCTGAAGACTTCAATGCACACATTGGGCACAATGCTGGCACATGGACAGATGTGATCAGCTGACATATTGATACTGACACAAATGATAAAAGAAAAATCCTGCTGCAACTGTGCTGTAACACCAGAAGTTATGGTCAAAAACCAATAATTAATTAATGCCTTAATGATTCCCTAGGGGATTAGTTAATTAAATTTGCATTTTTTTGCCACAACTTGCCAACCACTAATGGTAGAAGGCCAATCAATGGCTCTAAAGATGCAGATTTTCACCTATTTTATTTTAAAAGAAAAAACAAAGAAATTACCCTTGTATGTTTTTCAGGCCCTGATGATGTCATCCAAAAATCCCTTGAACCTAATCCACTAATCACATCAACCAAAAAAAGTTTATACCCAAAAGTGTGAGATCTTTGAAAAGCAAACCCAGGAGACATTCTGTTTCTTTAAGAGGGTTTGAACAGCTCTCCAGCTCTATCGGTTGGTAAGTAATGACTCAACAAAGTCAAAGCTATTATAGTGACTTTGTGGTCCTTAACACTTTGGCGTCTGGCTGGTTTTGGTGATTTTCACAAAAAAAACAGCAGTTTTCGGTTGCCTTACCAACGCCCTAGCTCCTCCGTCGATTGCGCCAGAGAGCTGTTCAACGGCTCAATCGGATCGGCAAGTCTAGTAGATTGCACTCGAAAAAATTTTTTTTGCCTTGGGGGTGCAGGTTTTTTGTGAGTGACGTCATAAGTGGAGGACTTTTAGGCCACCTTGGTCCACTTTGCCTGGCCTTGGGCGCCAACTGATAGGTGGTAGTATTTCGCTGAAGTTTTTCCTGGAAACTAGGCTACAATCCGATGCGTTTGATACTTTGGATGACCTGCTGGGGTTTCGGGTTCAAAAGTTGTGATGTAATTTAGTAAAAATATTTGACCAATTAGCTAATTAGTTATTTAATTAATTTGTTTATTTTAGATCATAACTTTTGAACCAGAAACGCTAGAAAGTCGATCAAAGGCTCAAAAGACTCGGACTGGAGTCTAGTTTCCAATGAAAACTTCAGCGAAACACTTTGGCCTAGCGGTTGGGCCTTAGGCCAGGCAACATGAGCCAAAATGACCCTAAAACCACTTCACTTATGACGTCAGTCACAAAAAATCCGCAACCCCCAAACAAAAAATTTTTTTTCGAGTGCAATCTACTAGACTGGCCAATCCGTTTGAGCTGTTGAACAGCTCTCTAGTGCAATCGGCGGAGGAGCTAGGGCGCTGGTAAGGCAACCAAAAACTGCTATTTTTTAGGCCGAAATCGAAGTATGAATATATCGTAGGCCGGCAGCCAACATGTTAAAGGGACCATATTAGTATGAGTTGAGTTCCAACTTTAAAGCTAAAGGGAACAGGCAGTAACAATACAGAATACAAATCACACTTTAGTTGTAATGAAATGTAATGTCAGCATAAATGCACTAATAGCACTATTCATTTTGGATGCCACTACATTCCTTGCATTTTTCATTTGCTAAGAGTCTGAAAAATGGATTAAAGCTATTGTTGGATGGACTAGTCCTTAGAGGTTCTAAAATATACATGTAAAAATTCATGTTAATACGAACTTACCTTCATTACCATGAAATAAACTGACTGTAAGGGTAATGATTTTACAAAAGATAAACACAGAAGTAGACAGCCTTCACAAAAACACCATTTATGAACAGTTAGGTAAATATACACAAGTGTTTGCTTCATACCCATGCTGGAGCCTGCTTTCCATCAAAGTATGGTATGTTTTCACCAACAGTGTGCTCTATATTATTTTCTCCATCAACAGTAGTAAAAAAAACATTTGGTTCACTTCCTGGCAATGGAAGATTCAGAAGAGGATAGCTGCATCAAACACAGAAAAGCACACTTGAGAATATTACCATTGAACTTTGAACTGTGACACAAAACTGACTCTATTTCACTAATTCACCGACGCAAAATCTTTCGACGTCACAACTCGACTTTTAACAACACAGGGCTCCCTGGTTTTATTAATAAATTTGAAAACTTGTATGACCTTACAAATGTTAACATTTCTTGATCTGCATGGATTTTAGTAAAGGTTTTGTTCACAATGTCCTCCAATATAAAGATATAAAATTTAGCTATAATCCAAGTCAATTTATTTATTATTTTGCCAACTTTTGCAACTGTTTCCTTTTGTGTCAATTTGGTGTAATGAAAAAACACAACTACAGTTTATAAAATAATGCGCTATTGATGAAATCCTGACATTTAGACTAGGGGTCTCCAAGCTTTTTTGACAGAGGGACACAGGCTATCACACAACAGATTGAGAGCTGGACGTCTTATGCAATGTGATTGTTTCAGGATATGTTACATTCTACAAAATCAACAAATATTTTATAAATACATATTTATTATTAACAAAATGGGTTCATGGACAGGATTTGGCCTGTGGGCCATAGTTAAGAAACTCTTGATTCAGGAAATGAAATATGACAAACGCTTACAAATGTATTCTTTTTTTGCAAAGTTTGCACGAAACAGTCTTTCTCGGTTAGATGAAGTCACTACGCAAGCTTTATTTTGTTGTAACAATAGACTAAAATATCTCATTGCATACTAATTCAAACAATGTTCTTGAAAGATGGGATATAAAATTTTTATTAAGCTTCACAAGTTTGCAACAAATTGTTTATCAATGACTGATTGTTTTCAAAATATAAAATATACAAATCAATTTTCAATTTGCCATTGCTGGTCAAAAGCAACAAATCACAGTACAAATTTAGATTAACACTGAATACCCCAGGCAATGGCAGCAAACAAACAATAATAACATCCCAAAGATCACCAATATGCAAAATGTCTGCACTCAATAAAATGTTGATACTGATTTGACTTGGCACATGATAAGCAGTGAAAGTGTAGGACATGCTATACTCTTTCACGACAACTTGCTGAACCACACTTTACAGCAGGGGTGGCTAAACTACAGCTCGCGGACTGCATCCAGCCCACCAAATACCTTGCACATTTTTTTCAAGCACCACGTTTTTGACTGTGGACAGCAGTGCAACAGCACTGGCTGCTGCCTGTCATGTAAATCACACTATATCCAGTCTTCCAACAGCCGGCAGTCACGAATTCGACCCTCGGCTTAAAACGTTTGGCCATCCCTGCTTTGCAGTCTAAAAATATTCTTTATAGAAGCTAAACAAAAACACAAAACTTATGAAAGCTTGTAACAGTCTATAAAAAATTGTAGTACTGTACCAAAAAATCTACCTATCCAATTTAGAAGCATTAAAGAAGTCAGTGTCTATAGCAGGGGTGGGGAACATATTCACTATCACAGGCCACATGAATTGTGCACTATCACTGGCGAGCCGCAAAATCAATTAAATTTATCATAAAATTATGCTTTCATCTAACTGAGGAAGAGTGACTTCTCTTGACTTACTATCGAAGTACCTGCTCATCATGGAGCTTCATTTTGACGCGATGTTGTACTCTAACTTGGGAAACGGAAATTCTGATGCAGCCATGTCAAATGCTTACACAGGCGGCAGGTTTCCCACCCCTGATCTATCAGCTGTAAGACCATTACCAACTTTTTATTAAAAACAATAATAAACAAAATGTGTTAACCCTTTGTCCATTAAAAAGCTTGCCCAAAATGTTTTTATAGCTACCTAAGTCTTGTGCACGATATATTTCCATTCAAAAAAGAAAAGTTAAAGCACATTGGTTCTATAGTTTTTTGGTGGTTCTAGCATGAGCTAGAAGAATTTTTAATTTATCTGTGACTGGTATAACTTCACAAACCATTATAACCTAATAATAAATTTAATTTTATAGTCAAACAAATGTTTTTTAAGTGGTATATTTACCAGCACGAAAAAACCATCACAGCAGAAAACAGTATCATGGAAACTGGATGACGAGAAGCAAATAATCCATAACTATAGAAAAGAGATTCAAGCTGGCCTTCAAGTTGGTGGACAGCCATCAAGAGCTGCAAATTTATCTAAACAGCGGCAGGCTGGGTGGAACAATAAGTTAGCATGTTTTTTCCAATTCTATAGCATATATAATAAAACAAGCAAAATACATTGACACACCAGACCTGAAAGACACAAGAAACAACAACTATATAACACAACGAAAATAAAGTTAAATGAAGTCTAGGCCTGTAACAAATACCAAGAAGTCTTTATTCAAACCACTATAAAAGAAGACAAGATGGAATGTACAAAAAAGCCTATGCAATATAGAAGAAATTCCATTAGAAAAAGTCCTTTGCTAATAGAGTTAAGTGTGTCTAGTTTGCCAAGTTTCTAGGACTGAACCCTCAAAGGCCATTGACATGTGGAGTGAAAAACGTGCACAGCATGTAAAGAAACTTGTGCTGAAGATACAATATTCTCTAAGGAGCATGTGCCCAATGATTCCATTACACATGTGCTAGACTAAAGGATGAACAATTTGAGGACTTTAGCCAAAACAATCCATTCCATGGATACGGCAAGGAGACTCAGTTACAAAGGCTCAGAAACGCCTACTTTATGGGACAAGATGAGAGACATGACCATAATTAGAACATGAAGTAATGATCATCTACATACTAAAAAAGTTTTTAATGAATAAAAATTTACATACCTATCTTTAGAGAAAAAGTAGCAATTTCTGGTAATGTCCCCAGATGCCCACCCTTTTACTGTAACAAAGCCATTGCAGAGGCTGCTGTGCTCCTTTAACACATTAGGAGCCAATGCACGATACATTCGTACTTTGAAATGACACGAGCCACTTTTTTGTGTCATTTTGCACTGCAACTCACCAGCCGTTTGAGCTAGAGAGCTGTTCAAACCCTCTAACGAAGTCTTCTAGCTTAGATTTTTAAGAAATTAGAAGGTTTTAGATTTTTGCAGATGACATCATAATGGGGGTAGGTTTACGCATTTTTAGCCCAGGTTACCAGGTTGTAAGTGCTAACGCCAAGATATATTTTTTGACTCAAGTTTTTAGGGAAAACTAGTGGAGATCGACCGATATGGCTTTCTTGGGGTCAATACCAACGTGTCGGCCATTTGTGGACCAATAGCCGATAATTCCAAAATTTTTAAATCTTGTTTTCTGCTTCATTATCAAAAATATGTTTTCTATCCCTTACCTTTTTTTCAAAAACTTTAAAAATCAGAATTTATGAGCTAAAAATTAAACTTGCAGAAATTTCAATATTTTGCTATGGTTTTTAATTAATCTGATTGATGATGATGCTTTTGTTTTGACTGCAACGGCTGAGGTGTGCTTCATAGTTCATCTTGTCTGCTTGTTTATGGAAACACACCTGCTAGCATTGTAGCAAGATAACTGTCTTGACTTGGTTCTTTGTACCTTCTTGCGCAAGTTGTCTGGATAAGTAAGAAATATAACAGCATTTTGTCAACACCCACTGAGGCCGATAAAATCGATCGTTTTAGCCAATACCGATACATCGGTTAAAGACAAATATTGGTCCAATATATTGATCTATCTTTAGAAACTAGGCTAT
>Ga0210059_1007305_pt1 | contig 17571 bp, 8 predicted proteins | sample Ectturendosymbi2_FD_188042 | JGI IMG/M metagenome (GOLD analysis project Ga0210059, IMG submission 188042) | Ecteinascidia turbinata endosymbiont from Florida, USA - Sample 2 (SPAdes) (version 2) | ecosystem: Host-associated > Tunicates > Ascidians > Unclassified | place: Key West, Florida... | reverse complement strand
CTTTTTTGCAATGGAAGTTAAAATGCCTTTGGTGAGCCATGGTTTGTTAAAGGAGCGTTGTTCCTTTCTGGATGCGTAACGATATGGTGCATGCTTATTCAGGGGGACAAATGCCCGTTTTTCTCCCCTGCGGACGCGCATGGCTCTTAACACCCTGGAGCTGGGCATGGGCTATGAAAGCAAACAAGTGTTTCCTCTTCATTGGGGTAAAATTAACCGGATGACTCAGTGCCGGATTAAGGTAGCGCGGGGCCCGCAGCATTTCAAGAGCGCGGGGCCCTAAGTCGAAAGAACACCTCAACACCTGCTAAAACATAAAGTGTGTGGGCAAGGCATCCGTGCTACGATTTTTACCCTCTGCGGTCTCTATCCAGTCCGCATCGTGAAATGACAATTTGAGTGTATCGAGCTGGCCCCCAGTGTTGCCAGATGGCTGTGACCTAGATCTAATAAATGGTGTCACAAAAAACTACTAGATTCTGCTAGAAGTCTTGTCACAAATTTTCAGCTAAAGTCTGCTAAAAGCAGTAAAATTATGTTAAAAAATCAGTTATTTTCAAGATGATTACAAGAAAGCTATAAAGTTATGCAATATATTAATTTCTCTTCTTGCACTCGCTCTCAATGAGCATGGGCTGATGATGCCTATCTTGACCACCACAATGTTCTTTCAGTCAACAGTTTGAGCAACGTAACTGCCGCTTACCTCACTTTTTGTATGACGCACAGTTCTTGACGATCTCTTTCAAATGGTTGCATGTTTTTATACAGTAGAACAATGCTCAGCGATAAACAATCTGAGCATAGCTTCAGCCCTATAACTTTGTAAGTCTGGTCTTTGTAACTCAAAACTTTGTGTTAGCCTACATTTGAGGGCAAGCAAAAAGTTCTTTTGTCTTAACTGAGTGCTTTTGCTACCAGTTATGCCTTTCAAGCTCAGTGTTTCGCTATGAGTGCATTGTTGCAAACTTCGCAATAGGCTTTTCTTGAATCAGTAGGTTAGGCAGTAGGCACTGAGCCAACTTTTCAGTTCTCAATCTTACAACCATATACGTCGAAACTTCTGGCAGCTTTGGAATACCAGGAAGTTTTTTACCAGATATAGTTTGATTACTAGTGTAACTGAACCACTTGGAAATATCGTGTCCTGGGATAAAAACATATTCTGCCAATGTTGTCTTTTGACCTAACGCGCTCACTAAGCACACAACCAAATAATTTATGCTTCCCCAAGCTATCTAATTACTTGTTATTATGATATAAATATATGCTTGAAGCAGCTTCGTTGCATCATAACAAAAATTCCAAATAATTACAGGCAGCTAGTTGTGCTTTTTCCGGGTGTTACCCAGTTAAAAACGTCATAAAAAAGAGAAATATATTTTTCGTTGAAGGGGTAAACATTTTCATCTAGAAAAACTGTTGAAACAGGTCTTTGGTCAGGAATTCGTTACCTACTAAACCTACCAAATTGTTGGTAAAATCCTGATAGAAAGTCAGCTAACTGGTAGATTGGAAATTTTATAGCGAACAGGGAGAAAATCCTGCTAGATTTAGCAGCAAATCAGTTAAAATGGCCACACTGTTGATCGCAATCTTAGGCCTTTTGTTACGTATCTGTACAAAAAGAATCAAACGAGAATTTCTGAACACAGACAGCCTTCAATTGAAAACCTTTGCTTACTACTTACGGCAAATTTAGCAAAATACTGACTTCTTAGATTGAAAAATATTTTATATACAATATAATAAATAGGATTTAGATCAGCTGTGTCCAACCCAAATGGCTTACTGGGCCAAAAATCATGTCACAATCTCAACCAGTGCCACACATTGTGTGACATGTTCATGAGCGCCGCACATTGAATGGCTTACTTTGATCTTAGCAAACTAAATTTAGCTTAACCTAATGTACTGAAAGTGTTCGAATCATAATTGCAGTGGTAACAGACATGATAAAATGGCACTATAAGGACAATCCACATTAATAATGTCAAATTAAAGATTAATTATCAAAATAAGGACAGGTTGTCAGTGTGTAATTACTTTTATTTAAGCGAAAACCTAAACTGGGCCGCATGCGGCCCGCGGTTGGACATAGCTGATTTAGATGTATTGCGAAGACCGTGGGGCCCCTAGCAATTGCTACTATTGTTAATCCGGCACTGGGATGACTTTGCGATTGTATTCTGTGCTCTACGCTGCAAGCTTAGCTGCTCCGTAATTGACTGTAAGAAGAAAACCAAAATAGAATTTGAAATCAAATACCGAAGAGTTAGCAGGGTAAAAGCTTTTGATATTACAAAATCGGCTTAGTGTGTTTTCGTTTCATATTGGATTCATATTGAAGACTTGGTGAGACGTTTCATATCAAAAGGAGATCGTACAGTATTTCTTGTAGCCGTCAATTCTGTCGGCATGTCTTTTGTAAAGCAGTGAAACCTCAGCTACGTCGTCTTTATGGCAAAGCGCTGCGTGGGTCACACCAAACGGCGTTCCAGATCGCTGCCCAACGAAGGTCTTTCTCGCATTACAAGCTTTGATAGGCTCGACGGTATCGCAGCACAGAATCAGACGAGTTGGTCTCACGTGATCGTTCGGTTTTCACCGCGCTGACTTACTGTATATGCAGATGCAACATCGATCTGCCGTTTACTGTTGACAATTAAAGTTGAACACTTGGGCCTTGGCACAGTTACAATTTGTCGTTTCTCGTTTTTGTGTACACAAGCTTTTACCGAAACGCGGAAATCTTTTTAGGAACGAACAACATGGGTAAAAAGCAGTTGTTCGAATACAAGAAAGCAAAGTGCTGTATCAAGTTAAAGCTGTTTGCACAAACCGCTCGAGCAAGCAGCATGAGCGCTTTTAGGTGAACCGTGAATTTTTTCAGCACCAAGGCTGCGTCGGTGCAACCCAAGAACGCACACCGTTGAGTAATGCCTCGATACAGTCAGCCAAGAGTTTGGTTTGAGCTTTCCGTGACACAACGCGTGGCCAATCTTGCCAATCGCGGAAAAAACGCAATATCTGTTACTCAGCGATCGGACGCAATCAACCAGTCAGTGTCGCAACAGGATGAATTGGAGTTTCGAGGGCCATTGTATTAAACTTTTGAGCTCGCGGCTCCACGCAGCACAAGCGAAACAACACGAAGCGGAGTGGGAACTGCGGTAGAAGAAAGTCGAAACTGGTGGATGCTACTCGCGCCAACTTGGAACTGTTTTCATTGCTGAAACCAATTTCCATTGTTGAGTTTCACTGGTAAATGCGAAACCCATTGACAACAGTCTTCAAATATTTCAAAAATACGCTTTGTCCAAGTTCTACCAACGCGCGCGACATTTACCGAAAACAGATCTCCGTGCCTAAGCATTGGCCATCGGAAAGTTTCGACGGGACTTTCCTTACCACTGAAATAAATCGCGAGACGTACGGGTGCTCCCGGCAATCTAATCACAAACCACTCATCCACGCACATCTGACGTTTTTCGCAATGGTTTTCACAAGTTTGCTGTTTCACGTGTATATTATTCAACCAGTCAGGAATGGAGATCATGTATAAAACCACGTTGATTTACAAATAAAAAGGCGTCATCATTTATATCAAAAATGCAATTGAAATGTTCAAAGATTGTGAACAACAATACAAAAAAGACAGTGTGATGGTCTGCGCCAACGTATAAAACTACGGCGTAAGCTATAGAAACGCATACGGCCAAGTTGTGCCTGAAGGTGTCCGGCAAGGAAATTAACCAGACTTTTATGAGATGGATTGCTTTGGAGCTACAGTAGATTCATTTCTGTGCGTGTACACGAACGCATTTAAGCATTTTATGTTTGCTTTGCTACGCTTCAATACAGTTGCTCACGACTGATACAGTAGTACTGCAAATAAGTGTGTGTAATATATAAAGCAACGTGTAGCATCTTGTCAAGAAAACAATGCAACACACAAGTTGAAAAAGTTTCTTTGCAATGATTCTAACACAATAAGCATATCGAATTTTGAAGCGCTAGTTCATAATTACTGTCGGCATAATAACCGTTTACATAAACAAATCGTTTCTTGTAACCTCTGCATTCACGTGCCACATCAAGTCCTTGCGATAGCCAAGTTTACTTATGTGAAGTCCACTATCCAAATGGACCTCAGTCACTTCGTTGCATGCGTATGCTCAAGATGGCGTTACGAACATAAATAATGGAAGACCACAATGCGACAACAGCTTAAGTAAAGATTACTTCTCGCAAACGTTCATCTGGAACATGAATAAATAAGCCTAACTGTCTTTTTCTACATTAAGCAAACAATGTTTTCACCTCCGTTATTTTAAGTTAACGCTGACAATTAGGATTCCACCAGAAAGATTTTCGGTTGTGGATAAATAGCAGTTGGGTACCGTATACGTGCCTGCCAGTGTGGTGTTCAAGCATCATAGTATGAAGAAATGGCGCAACTCAAATGTAATAGATACGATGCGCCACGGAACAGGAGCAATACATTTTATAAGGTAAGAAGTGTGCAAATCCTCCGAAAATTTTCGCGAGCAAATCACGCAGTTATTGGAGAATTAGTACAGGACCTCTTAAAAATCAATTACCATCTAAAGCAGCTACGTCCAACCCGCGGCCCACTTTAGGTTTAGCTGCAGTGAAAAAATATCATACATACTGACAACCAGTTCTTATTTTGATAATCTTTAATTTGATATTTTTGATGCAGATAGTCCTCCGTGCCATTTCAATACGCCGGTTACCACTGTAGTTAGGATTCGAACGCATTCAGTACATCACCACAAGCTAAATTTAGTTTGCTAAGATCAAGTAAGCCATTCAATGTGCGGCCCTCACTAATGTCACTCATTACGCGGGCCTGGTTAAGATAGTGACGTAATTTTGGCTCAGTAAGCCGTTTGGGTTGGACATAACTGATCTAAAGGGATGCAAGCAACCAAACGTGCTTTACTAACAATCACCATAAGATTTGCTAAACTTTAGCTTTAGCTGCTAAAACTTCACCAACAACGTTTTGCTCAGGGTTTCCAGAGATTTAAAAACATCATTTCTGCTAGTTGACGTAAACTGAAGAAGTTCTAGTTAAGGATCTTGCATAAGATACGCAGAGGAGCTCCACAGCCGCTTACCGCGCTATTCACAACAAATTAAAATGATTATTTTACCAAAAAATCGACAAATACATACAACTGAAGTCCTATCTGTAAGGACTTCACAATTTATAAAAATGCACAAACGTAACGAAGTTAGATGGTGCCCGGGGCAAGAAGCTAGTTTGGCACCCCCATATTAGAACCTGAGATCTTTCGGAAACAAATGTACTGTTTTTAAAGAGCTTGTGACATTGTTGGGACTTTTCGACGCCCCACGTAGTGATTCGGCGCCCGGGGAATTGTGCCCCCCTTGTTACGCCCCTGAACCTACGAGCTCACGACGTAATCCAAAGTTTACAGCAAAGATGATACCTGGTCGTTACGAAAAACAACTTGCGAGGAAGAGGTCTAGGCTCAACCGTGACAAGGTTGCGAAATCTTTGTAGCACTCAGATCATTCACACTTGCAGTAAGGGTGATCCTAGCACAACGCCAAGATATGTGGTGGAAGTTCAAGCAAGTTTCTGTCCGTCATCCGGCTAGTGATACACACAGGTCAAGTGCGGTAAAGATGCCTAAAGTATGCCAGATTAAAGTTAACGGCAGTCCTCTGATAAGTATTAAATGCAAGAAATACGTTGCAAAATTGCCACAGCAATTAATTTTAAATCTACAGCCACACATTCAAAAGTTTCCAATCCATATAAGGCAGGGGTCTCAAACTCAAGTTGCTCCGAGGACCAAATTAGGTCCTATAAAGTAACCCGAGGACCGCATTATGATGCTGACGCAACAATGGCGGTTCCTCAACCTTACAAGGAACGGCTGTCACATATTATTTCCTGCGAAAGGTATTGTGAGTTATAGGCAAATTATTTCTAGCGTACGTTTAAAAGGACTTGTTCACTCCCTGACCGAGCACTTTTAAACACCGGTGAAAAAACTACGTAACTTCAATGCTGATTATATGCAAAATTGCAAAACGCATCGCAGGCCGCGTATTTGAGACCCCTGATATAATGCGTTGTCGTTTCCTTGCAAAGGAAAAGAAGTCGGCTGCGAAGCGCAGCGTTTAATAAACCAACAAATACCGTTGTTTACGCGCTGAGTACTCAACACAAAATCAGTTTTTTAACAACAACCTAAACTAACTGACAATACACAGTGCCGCGTTCACACAAATTGCCATAACAAGACTTAGTCATTGTTACAAATGCTTATTAAGTTGATTATTGTTATATAGCAAAAAACATCTTCTGGGTAACAGAATTCGGGGACCTAGTTCACACAGGTAGCGTCGCATGCACACCTGTACAGCCAACAATCATAACGGCAAATTAACCGCTAGGCAAGTAGCAACTGGCTACGCCGTACCTTCAGACGAGACGCATGAACCAAAGATTTGCATAATAGACAGTACAGTGACTGGGTACAAGGTCACTCTAATAATGGGGTGAACAAAAGGCCTTTCACAATTTTTGCATTCCTTCCAGTTGCGGTACAAAGTTCCTAATAGTACCTGGGCGATACGATGGAATTCCAATCACTTCAACAACAGCTCAGGATTCATTTTAATTGTAATTCATGAGGTATGTCCAAGATCAACAAAAATTCAAACAATACTTTTGTTTATTTCTTCAAGTAACTGATACGGGCATTTATCCTGCACAAGAGGAACCAACTCGGGTCGTTCGGGAGAAGAATCTGTGCAAACCTCGAGGGAAGCAGATGATTCAAAATGCACAGGAGGGCTAACACAAGGCAGGGTCTTGTAACCAGAATCCCAGCGACTGCAACTGTCATCATTGATATTTTCAAGAATACGTGTCTTCAGTGCATAATCATCTGGGTAAGCTGTTTCTTCATCGAGAACGACGTTGCTTTCAAAAGGCTTCGCAACGACATCGTTCAAATTCGTTTCTTTGCAATGACTGTCATCATTTATTCTCTTAAACTCGGCTTCAGATAATGGTACTATTTTTAAATTTCTTTTCAAAAAAACGTTCTCATTCAGGCTGCATATGCCTCGATTTCCGCAGTCAGCTTTCTTCTCTTCGTACCATTCGGGATGACTCTTTGCATAAGAGCACATTTCATTTAAGAGTCTTTTCAAATCCGCGCCATGTTTCGTGACATTCTGGTCAGGCCACCTGCGAACTTCTTCCGAAATCCACTTCTTACCTCGACTGTATTGTTCCATGTTAACGAGTTGGAAGTACAAAGGTTCGAAACGATCCATAAGTTTGAACAAAGGAAGCCATCGCTTGTTTCTGAATGAATCGAAATCGGTTTCGGGGCAGTAGTCATCAAAATGAGCAAAAAAATATTTGCTTTTGTTTACATCCAAAAAAATTTCGTTCTTGATTTGTATTAAAACAGGTAAAAACATATCCTGTGCAGTATTAATTGAATCGCGCTGTTCAAACAATTGATTAATGTTGGGAGACCAAATGACAATCACTTTATCCGATTCTTCTAAAGCGGTTCTCATCCAATCAGTACGACTCATGTCAACAATTCGCTGATTCCATAATTGAAACTTGACGTTAAATCCCAAGTCTTCTTGCAAGTAACAAGCAAATCTTTCCACTACTTTCGTGTGCAAATCACAACTTTGCACAAATACCAGGTATATCGATATAGTTTTGTTTACACGAGATAGATCTTTCCGCAGAGGATTTGGTAAGTTTTCCACTGCTTTGTGCATCGACTTCTTCAAACCACATTTGTAACTGATGAAACCATACGCAAAAACGACTGCTACAATCATAATAACAGCTGTAGCTACACCGATCCATGCTTGTGCAGTGGATCTCTGTTCACAGTTGTCAAACACCAAGCGTTGACTTTTTTCCATCTGATCGTCGTCGCCAGCACGAAGAGTGATGGTATAATTATTAGTAATACTGCAGTTTGTAGGCAAATCAAATGTGTGAGTTCCGTTGCCAGCAAGCGATTGGCTGACAGCTATCAGTTGGCTCTCGGATATTAACACATTGTTTTTTTCAAAAAATAGCAACAAAACAGCATTACCATTATAGTAACTAGGAATGTTGTACCAGACAACCACGCTTTTACTGGAGCATGCAATCTTAGCAATGGCTACTTTCAACTGCGCTTTCAAAATGCATTCAGAAACGTTTTTCAACCGCTTGTCTTCGCAGTTTGGAACATTGATTTCAAATTTTAAGAAAGCATCACCAATATTCGATGTCGGAAGTGGCAAAGGCAAACCATGAATGACTACCATATACTTATTTCCTGGCTGTACAACATTCCCTGATGTACGGCCAAACTGATCGTAAAAAAATTGAATTTTAACATGTTGGTAAAAGTCTAGCTCTGTATGCAAGCAGTAGTATAGCGTGACATTGTGATCGAGGGTATTCAGCGACTTTATAGCAACTTTATAACCAGATGTGAATTTCACTGTTGCATCGTGAGTAGGACCCCAGGAAAAATTTAACGCAATTCCGAGAGGGTTATCACGTGGTGTTGGAAACAGATACCACCCATCATTGTCATCATCATCACATCTCTTTGGACAAGTAGGAGGGTTTAAACCTTTTCCTTGACAACCACTCTCCTGACAGGTACATAAAATTTTACTTGTTTGTCCTTGAAACGGTCCTAAACCATCTGATGTAGCTGAACAGTTGGCTGGACAAATCTGAGTGCTGGCACTACAGAATAACGTGCAGTTTAAAAGAAGTGTTATGAAGTAGCCCAACAACCTCATTCCTGCTCCTGCAAAATATAAAATGCAAGACAAGTGTATTATTCAGCAACTGTAATGGCAGAAAAATTCGCATTAAACAATTAAATAAGCATAAAAACTTTTGACAATTAGGATGTAGAAAAACACCAAGAAAGAGCATAGAATAGGCTTTCAATCACTTTGATGAATCAACAGTTTTATCAAAATCTACAAAGGTAGTCTTAACTGACCCTACCTGTACTTTTATCTTTGAGCGAGTTTTGGGCCATGATTTTTGAAATATATGGCAATGAAATCATATCCTACAGCTCATGAGTCACAACAACATTTTAGCATAGGTTAAAATTATAATATTTTGCCATTTTAGATCAGACAGTGATATGTTAATATCAACTGCAAAAGAACCGCTTGCAACCTGTAAGCCTGACCCTACATAAAACTGATGGCTCTAGAAATTCTGCAACAAGTTTTTGCCAACTATTAACTGAATAACTATTTATGAAAACAATACATATTTTATCTGTGGTGGAAATGAAACACATTGAAGTGAGTCACATATCTTTGTAGATCATTTTTATTACTGGCAAATGTTATTCAAGTTACCAAGCAATCTTTAAATCACTTCATCAATGTAAATTTAGTCTATGAATAAGTGCCATGGACGTTTGTGATGTATACCTAATGAAATGCACCCACTACTCACAGAAAAAACTGAATTGAAAACAAGGTAAACTACACAAATGAAAAAAGGTAAAAAACGTGAAAAGGAAGTACACAAAGTAAAACATTGTGCTCATGCACTTCTAGCACATATTAGCTCACAGTCTGTAGCAGGGATAAACAAAAATAATGTCGATTAAAATTTGCAGTGGCTTACAGAAGAGAGTGAACAAGCCATGAATCAAATTTTTAGAAACAGAACATGAAAGCAAATAAAGTTACTAAAAATAGATAACAGTGCATGACAAAAACCATTAGCGTCTTTTTGAACAATTGACAATTAAGCACAATGCTAAATACAAATGAGTAGAGATGAGATCGACTGATATGGCTTTTTTGGGGCCAATACTGATAAGTTGGCCGTTCATGGACTGATAGTCGATAACTGGTATTTTCAAAATTTTTAAATCTTGTTTTTTGCTTTATTATCAAAAATATAATGTATTCTATGCCTCACCTTTTTAACAAAAAATGAGCTAGAATTTTTCAAATTACAGCAATTTCAATATTTTGCTATGACCTTTAATCAATCTGATTAACTTGTCAGCATGGAATGAATGAGAACCGTTTACAGTGATAAGAGAAAAAGCAAAAACAGTGCTTGAAAGTTGAAAGATGGTGAACAATGAAAAGGAAAAAAAAAGTACAAAATGGAGCATCAAGTTAGGGAGGTTAAAGTTAATACAACACTGCATTCAATTAACCATAGCCAAATATGAAACTTTTTCCAAACAACAGTAACTTTTTTGCAAGATAACTGTCTTGACTTGTTTGTTGTGCTTTCTTATGCAAGTTTTCTGGATGCGTGAGGAATATAACAGCATCTTGTCAACACCTACTGAAGCTGATAAAATTGGTCATTTTGGCCGCTATCGATATATCAGTAAAACCCAAATATCAACGGACATATCGGTCAATCCCTACATATGAGTACTAGCAAATGGCTCATCAGCATTTTTTAAACAAGAAAACTTAAGCCAAAAAATATTAACACAACATTCCATACTGTGATTTATATATATAACTTAGTTTCAATTATGCGAATTCACCCATGACACATCAGCCCTTACTCATTTGTAAAAAGATGCTTGTTGTCATACACAACACAACACTACAAATTTGCAAACAAACATCTACAGGAGTCTGAACAAATTTGAACTAGCCATAACACTTAACGTTTTTCGAAACAATAAACATCTTTTTAATTGGTGAAAATAACATACCAAACCTTGGCACATTGCAGTGGCAAACCAAATTTACAAGAAACATCACAGGAAAATGTAACAATATCAAATTTCCAGTGTTGTAAGTTTATACATAATCAATTCAAATTGATAAAATTATGTGGCAAAACCACACTCTGCAGACTTGTTTTTGTGGCATAGAGCAATGCCATGTGCAGGTCTCCTGTTAAATATTTTCAGTACCTGGTGGTTTTCCCAAAAAATAAGATTTTACTGTTATTTATGCTGATTTCATAATACATCATTGTATCTGAAGCCAAACGAAGGTCTGAATTGTTTAATCTGTTATTTCTCTTTAGTTTTTGTACATAAATGTACCATATATTTTGGACCATAAGGCGCACCAGATTAGAAGGTGCAGTATCAAAAATTTAATGCTAGCTGTTCTTTTTTTATACGTAAGGCGCACTGGATTATGATGTGCATTAAATGAAGCAAAACTTGGTAAGTCAAACTATGTTCAACTCTTTCGCAAAAACTCCCAAGTGTCGTAGTCACCACTGGGCGTTTAATTTGTCACACATGCCTAATCTGCTAGACCCAAATAGAATAAAAGTTGTGTGGGTGTTTGATTCAGTGTGCACCAATGTAGTCAGAAACCCCGCAGATTATTACGATCTGGGGTATGTGCTAGCTACTCTTGGAACCATTGCAATTGTTGTTGGTTTATTACATAACATGGTCAGTTTACAAAAAAATCGTCACTAGCAACTGAATAATTGCACCGTGTACCACATACAATTGGTTCTAGATGAGAAAGCACAACCAGATTCATACATTATGTGCACTGCATTATAAGTTGCACTTGCGATTTTGAGAAAATTGTAGGATTTTAAGTGCACCTTATGGTCCAAAAATATGGTATGTAACTTAACATGAAATTGCAGTTGGTATCCAATAGATGCCAGATCGGTATTGGTACATAGCCTGGTATCGTCCTGTAAATACCAAGTATGCAAAGATACACAGCGGCAGAGAAAGTGTTAATGCAGTAAGGCATATACTCAAGACTAAGCAGTTTAGCAGAAAAGGAACCTGATCCATTTTTGTGAGGTACGAAAGTTATTGTGAAATGTTAATAACATGATGTTTTGCACACTTATTAATACTGAAATGAGAGTAAAAAAATACAAAAACTGTCACCTTTTGACACTTTTACAGTCATTCAAGTCCCACTTAAACAGAAATAATGACTTTACTAAGGCTTCAGCAAAGGGCTTGATGAAAGAGGTTCAATAGAGTCTAACTCAAGCCTGTGACGAAGAATCCCTTGACTTGACAAACAAACCATAGCTGAACCATTTTCATCTTCAAGAAACCAACTGTCCTGATTATTTGAATACTCATACAGTTCATCAACTTCCTCTTTTAATGATCTCCCACTAGAGGTAGAAGCATAATTTTTGACTTTACTCACATCAATGACACCTCCAATTTGGTACGGCTCACAATCAATCAAATGAAAATATAATGTTGAAAAATCACGCATTACTTCAAAAATATTTAGTTGCAAGTCACCTCTGAATTCATTGAAGCCAGATAAGCCACAGTATTCAAAGTAAGCAAAGAGGTATTTTCCAACATGTCTGTTGAAAATTTTGTCATGCTTTATGCGCCTCAGAACTGGAGAAGATAAGTCATTTAATTCACATTCACTTTTCTGTGAATCACAGTAATCTTCAAACATTTTGCCGGCATTGGGAGTCCACAGATAAAGCACTTTATTAGCCCTTTTTAAAGCTTTTTCTATCCAATCAGATTTGCTTTGCTTTAAATTTTCTTGGTCCCACAAATGAAGAATAATTTCCAATCCAAGTTCTTCTTGCATGTATGTAGCCAATTTTACAAGCACTTTATCATGACGCGGGCCACATTTAGCAGACACCAAATAAACAACAGTCCTGGCACCATCATTTTCAGATCCCAGTGACTGAAGATGACCTACATTATTTTCACCAATTCTTGGTTCACCTGTGCACCTTCTGCTCAAGTTTATATAGCAAAATAACGCCAACAACAAAACAGTTATGAACACAATACACACCATTCCAGAAATAGCCCACTGATGAGATCCAAATACCACAGGTGGTGACAAACATCCCGTAAATGTTACAGATCGAGAAACAGGTACGCCAGTTTCATCCATTGTCCTCAATACAGCAGTGTAGTTTCCAGGCTTCAAACGAAGTGGCAAAGATAAAGTTGCACAAAATTTTGAACTAGTTTCATGCCAAATTTTCTTGATATGTCTGTTGGTGTTAAAGCTCTTATTCTCAAATAATATCACTTCAGCAATTTCACTGTACTCCTTTGGGACATTGTAATATATTGTAACACTGTTGTTTTTGCAATTGACTTCCTTGATACTTAGATAAAGCTGCTGTTTCAAAACACAACTAAAAACATTTTTCATTCGAATATCATCACAAGTTGGTATAGATATTGCAAACTTGCATTTTTCTAGTGATCCTTTTGGCAAGGCCTCAATATCAACCATGAACTTTTCTCCAGGCTGGATGACTTTTGTGGAATAGCCAAAACAGTCATAATAAAAGTGTACATGGCGGTGCCTTTCAAACACCAAGTGATTTTGAAGGCAATAACTAAAATTAAACAATGGATCAGAAGCAACAGACTGACGAATATTTATTGCATACCCTAATGTTGACTCAAGAGTTACTTCTTGATCAGGGCCCCATGTAAAATTGAGTGCTATACCCTCATATGAGGAATTGGGCAGAGGATAAATGTAAAAGTCACTTTGCCACTTCTTTGGAGCTGAAATATATGCTTTCTCAACAGATACGTTTGTACACTTTTGATGATTGACACAGCTAACAAAACTTTTTGTTCCATCAGATGACCAACCAAATGTTGAGCAGTTAGTAGTACACGCTTGACCAAATACAACAACAGATATTAAATGTAGAAGAAAGAAACATGCTAACAGCATGATTCACACACTGTTTCAGCTGTTAAGACATATTTCAAATATTCAAGTAACATTATTCAGCATTTGTACTAGACTTAAAAATGTAAGTTCTGTTTTGAAAAAAGCACAAGTTTGTACTGTTACTGCATTGAAATGTGGGCAGCATGGATTCATTACCATGACTGCATGCTGTGTAGCTCAGCCCAACTAAGACAATGAAGTCTAATCAATCACAATCACTTTGAAATGAAATCAATTTCAAGTAACACTATGCATACTCACTCCTTAAAACTGTAAGCAAACATACGAGTAAATCGATAAATCAATGCACAAGCTGCTGCACCAAATAGAAAAAAAACTGAAAAATATGGTGTTCCAAATAATTGCTTTCAACCAGAAAACTAATGGTTCATTCATGTATTTTCATACATATCAGTAAGGTTGTAGAAAGAGATAGATCGATATATCAGCCTGGCTGATATCGGGTCGATATTTTTGTTTTACTGATATATCAATATTGGCCAAACTGGCTTATTTTATTGGCCTCAGAAAGTGTTGACAAAACGCTGTTATATTCCTCATGTGTGCAGACAACTTGCGCAAGAAAGCACAACAAACTAGGTTTGCGCAAGAAAGCACAACAAACCAAGTCAAGACAGTTATCTTGCAGCCAGGGTTTTTTTAAGATTTGGTTTGAAGGAACACCAAAAAATTTTGAGGCCACATTTTTTAGCAAAATGTTCAAAATAATTCCTAAACGTACTACAGTACTAAACATATCACTAAATGTATTTCAGTAGCCTATTGGTAGTCACAGAAGTGGGCCAAGGTGGCCTAAAAGTCCTCCACTTATGATGTCACTCACAAAAAATCTGCAACCCCCAACCAAAATTATTTTTTGGTTGGGGGTTGCGGATTTTTTGTGAGTGTGTTTTGAGTCTTTGAACAGCTCTCTACTGCTTTTAGCACCAGAGCTACACGCACACAAAGGCACATGCGATCCGGTTGTTTTGGCGTGAAAATCCCCGAATCTTACCAGACATCAAACTGTTAAAAATCATAGCAAAATACTGAAATTGCTGCAATATGAAAAATTTTGCTCATAAAACCTGAGTTTCAAAGTTTTTGAAAAAAAGGTAAGGCATAGAATACATTCTATTTTTGATAATGAAGCAGAAAACAAGATTCAAAAATTTTTGAATTATTGGTATTGGCCCCAAAAAAGCCATATCGGTCGACCTCTAGTTGTAGAGCCATCAACTGTAGAGCTCATGCCTCACAATTTTCAGAAATCTCTGGTAGGTTTGGTGGCCACACACTTTCCCGTAGATGTAGCTTGCCAATCTTTCCTGAGGCATTACAGTCTTATGGCTGAAAATCATAGCTGGAAGCCTTCTATTTGGAGAAGTGGCTTGACATTCAGGCTTTACAAATTTCACATTATGGACTATGTCGCAAAGGATGTGCATTTAGGAATACCGAATCCCCAAATCTGAACTATCCAAATTCAAAATGCTGAACCAGTGGTTCCCAAACTTTTTCTGATTGCGTACCACCTCAATCCAGGAAAAGTCAATGTGCCAAATATAATTCAATCAAAAGTGCGCAAAACCAGAATTGACACAAATGCAACATGAAGAAATGGCTGTGAGAAAGTATTATGGCGATTTTCAGAAACCAACAAGGAAAGGGTAGGCTACACAAAGAATTCAGGAATTTATTAACAGAACTTGACAGGTAAAATAGCTGTGAATATAATTTTTGTGAAGAAAAACTTAAAGTAGGTCTATTCTTGTACCACCTTGAAGGCCTTTGCGTACCACAGTTGGGGAACCACTGAGGTAATAGGAACTGATTTAAATCTCCCACAAAGTCAGCATTACACTTTCTTCCACTACGTCAAAACAGAGCACATACGCAAATATTTTTTCACTACACTGAATGCGCTTTTCTCAAGACATCAACATGTGTAGTCATTTCTGTGGTTGACTGTGTGCACTTGTCAGTCACAATACAGTAAGCAGCCATCCTAATCAAAGAACACTTTTTAATCTTTGCCAGGCTTTGGCATTGAACTAAAACACCATTTTAGGAATCATTTATTGTAGTTTGGCTATAACAACAGTTCCCTATAATGATACTTTTTCTCCAGTCCTATGAAGTGATGTTGTAGGGCAGTTCTACTGCATTATAAGGAGTGATTTAGTACACCCGCTTGGCAGTGTCTACTCTGCATGGTGAACAGTTGTGATTTAACTCCACTGCCACAGGTCCAAACATGTGAGCAAGAACATGATTTTGACAGCCAGTAATAGGTGGCATACTCCAGCAATGCTCCCAAAGCTTTCGTTAAGGACTTGATCGTATGCTTTCAAGGTCAACAAAACATGTGTGGACATCTTTGGCAAACTGCCAAGATATCTTAAAAATTTTCTGCAGAGTGAAAATTTGGTCTGTGGTGTTATGTTCAAGATGAAAGTAGTATTGGGTATCATCCAGCATTGGTTCATTCATTTCACGGCACCTTTTTTCATCTTTATTACGGCACGTGGCATAGTTGCATAATGTTTTCCTGTGGGGCTAACGAGAGAGATGCTCCAGTATTTTTTTTTAATGATCGCATGCAATGTGATGGATTTATTTCACAATTGGTGACAGGCTGAAGCCTGATTAATGCTTTTTGTTAGGGTGGTTGTGGTGAACGCTCTTGCCCAAGGAGCACTACAGCTAGTCACTCAGTTGCTGTGGATTGAACACACAACCTTCCAATTGGGAGGCGGACATTCTACCACCGAGCTAATCTCCACCCATGCTCCAGTAGTTGGTGAATTGACTCCTGTTCTTGACACATTTGCACACTTATGATAAACTTGTGTATGAGGATGATCACCACAGTTTTCCAATCTTTCTGTGCCTTTCCAAAATGCCAGGCACCTTGACACACACACGTCAGTCAAATAACTGCTTGATTCAAAGCTTTGAGAATTTCAGGTCAGATTTCTTTGTAGCTTGCAACATTCTCAGCCTTTGAACGGTGTTTTGACAGCTATGAAGACTTCAGCTGTAGTGATAGTATTTTCCTCCCCTAAATGTACCTTTCGTGTGTTGATGGTGTGAGAGTGACTTGGTTTACAATATATTTGAAATACTCATTCTATCTGCCACAATCGCTCTGCTCACTACTGAGTAGTGGGTAAGATACTGACAAACTAGCATTAAGATCTTTTGCTATTAACACTTTGAGAGCCAGGGTACGATATATCCGTACTTTGATTTCGGCCAAAAACCAGCAGTTGCCAGTTGCCTTACCAACGCCCTAGCTCCTCCGCCAATTGCGCTAGAGAGCTGTTTAATGGCTCAAACGGATCGGCCAGCCTAGTAAATTACACTCGAAAAAAAATTTTTTGGTTGGGGATGCGGATTTTTTGTGATTGACGTCATAAGTGAAGTAGTTTTAGGGTCATTTTGGCACATGTTGCCTGGCCTAGGGCCCAACTGCTAGGCCAAAGTGTTTCGCTAAAGTTTTCATTGGAAACTAGACTCCAGTCCGAGTCTTTTGAGCCTTTGATCGACTTTCTAACGTTTCTGGTTCAAAAGTTATGATCTAAAATAAACAAATTGATCAATTATCTAATTAGTCTAATATTTTTATTAACTAACATCATAACTTTTGAACCCGAAACCCCAGCAGGTCGCCAAAAGTATCAAAAGACTCGGATTGTAGCCTAGTTTGCAGTAAAAACTTCAGCGAAATACTACCACCTAACGGTTAGCGCCCAGGGCCAGGCAAAGTGGGCCAAGGTGGCCTAAAAGTCCTCCACTTATGACGTCACTCACAGACAACCC
>Ga0210059_1007304_pt1 | contig 17572 bp, 14 predicted proteins | sample Ectturendosymbi2_FD_188042 | JGI IMG/M metagenome (GOLD analysis project Ga0210059, IMG submission 188042) | Ecteinascidia turbinata endosymbiont from Florida, USA - Sample 2 (SPAdes) (version 2) | ecosystem: Host-associated > Tunicates > Ascidians > Unclassified | place: Key West, Florida... | reverse complement strand
TTCTGGTTTCCAGACTTTTGATCGAATTATATTTGGCACATTGACTTTTCCGGGAACAAGGTGGTACGTGATGACAGTGCGGGAGCCACAAATGGTACGCGATCAGAATAAGTTTGAGAACCACTGCCTTAAACCATTAGCCTAAACCTAAATCCCTAAACCTAAAACTCTAACCGTAAAACCCTGCAACCTTACTTACAAAGCGATTGTGATTCGATTGTGATTTACAAAGCGATTGTGATTTGGTGCACGGTCCGCCCAAAATCGGGACCATTAGCAGCCCGTGCCACCTCTAGTGGAAACGCACTTTTCCTCCAATGGCTATTATTGTTACGTTACATCATAAACATATGAAGCTAGTCAAGCCATTTAACCACATGTTATTGCGTGTTCCGTCAGAAAAGGTTTTTGATCAGTCGATTTCTTAGAACGAAAGAGCAGAAAGCGAGATTGGAGTGTTTAGCTAGCGCGATGCCGAAATCTATAATGCCATCAGGAGCTAAATATGACAAAGTTCGTGAGAAGAAGCGCAAGAATCTTGCAGTGTTAGCTAAAACGCCGCGACTGAAACGTTTCTTTTTTTCAGCAAAGCTTTTAAGTAGCAACGTTGAAACAGTGGCGTTAACCAGACCACCTGAAAATGTAGTTGAAAATCACGACACAAGTTTCGAAGCACCTTTCACACTCAGACTGTCTGGCCATCTTGACATGTTATTTTTCCGGTGTTTTCGTTTGTAATCTCTGGTTTTTGCTTATTGTTCGGGTGAATGTTGTTTCTTGCCGAGTTACTCTCTAGTAGCCTGGAATTATTTTTTTCTTAGTAAGAATACCATAGGTGGCGGAACCGGAGGGGGGCCGCATGGCCTAGGCCCTTCACTTTTATTTCTGGGGGGGCCCTGGCCCCCACTTTTTTGCCCAAATATTGTAAGTTTAAGTAACACAATTAGTATTGGGTCCAGTGATAAAGTAAATCATTTAATGAAAAAACCGTTGCAGAATTTTGGCAGTATATTGTCGATATTATTTCTACCATATTGTAATTTGGCAGGATTTCGTAATTATTTGGCAGAATACAATGTGCACAGTCTGTCACCCTGTTATGGATTGCTTACCGCATTTGTGTTGTTGAACAGTATTGCCAGATGGTGTAATACAACACAATTGTTCACAAAAATGGTGTCATTTTACATGCTTGTGTGCATGGGCGTCGAAAGGAATTTTTCCAGGGGGGCCACTAGTGGATTTTTACAGAAGTTTTTCCACGGGGAGCCAAAAGTAGTGAAATTTGTTTTTTGCCACTCGAAATTAAGAAAACAGCATTTTTGCTGAAATTTTCAAATTCCTGCCCCCCTTCCGACATCCATGCTTGTGTGTAGGAAAACGTTCGTGCCACACCATTAAAAATTTGGAGAATTTCAAGCGTTTTAACACCATTCCAAATAGTGAAATTTTACTGAATCTTCTACTCAAAATGAAATATTTGACAGATCAATTTCAATTGTGTTTTTGTTTTTGTATTGGCAACGCTAAATAGCTATATGTTACTTCTGCATTGGCAACACAATTGGCATGCTAACAGGCAACTTGCTAGTTGCTACGTATGTTTTGTCTTGTCTTTGCATTCCGGTATCTAATGCAGTTGTAGAATGAGTATTCAGTCATGATCCTTCTGCGTTCAAGAGGAAGAAGAGTTATGATTTTGAATGTGTTTAAGACAGGTATGAATGCTGTGTAATTTTTGCCTGTATTTTAAGCTGTGTTCTTGGTGTTTTTAACAGCCCAGTGGCTACTCCGACATACGGGGTCCTCGAGTTTCGCCCAAGTCTTCGATTACGATTTATATCGGAGAACGCAAGCTTGCTTGCTTCGTATGTTTGTTCCACCACCCACTTCGGTCTCACTTCACTAAGTTGTTAACTCGGTCTCTTTTCTTTGGGCCTTGTCACTGTTCGTATATTTTCTTTCCATGTCTGGCCTTTCGCGTTCATGTTACAGGTGACCTGGACTTGTGAATATCGTCAGAACCGTCGCCAGAAAGTCTTCATATCGTTTAAAATTTTGCTGGCTGAAAGTTATCTGCTGTATATGTCAATCAAACGAACTTGACATGAAATTAAGCAAAAAACTGGTGAGGCCAAGCAGGGGCCAGCCAAAAATCTGGGAGGGGCTATGGCCCACTCAGGCCCCCCTTAGAACCGCCACTGTGGCGTTATCATTTCTATGTGACGTACGTTACTCGACAATGGAGAAGTTATCATGAGAATTTCTCATTTATTTTTACATAACATAACGTCACAGACAAGGCAACGATAATGCCAGCCAGAATGAAAGCAAATGGAAATTGCAGTGACGCAAGCGTCGAACTGTGTTATTCAGTCAGTCGGAATAAATCGTATGATTAGCCCAAGTGACGCTGATGACCTGGGTTGTGTTGCGGTTGACTGCATCGCCTTGAACTACTGAGGCAAGCACAAGCGAAAGATGGTAGTTCGGGGCATTAATTGACAGGCAACCAACCAGCAGCAATAGAGCTCCCTCGACGAGTTCACTCTACTACTACTAGGTTGCACTGTCATTATGTAGGGATAAGTGAACTACGATAATTCGCTTGTGGTGACTATCACAGTGACTTGCTATTCATGAGCACCATCTCGCGGTGACCATTTATTTACACGTGGCGCCATCTACCTGCCGCCACAGTCGCCCCTGTAACAGCCTATTTGAATTTCAGGTGGTTCACCGATACGTTTTCATAGTGGTGTAGTTTTGTCTAAAATAGTGTAATTTAGAGCTTCATATGGTGTATATGCATTGACGTCATATTTCAATGCTTGTGGCGTCACAGTTGCCAATTCAAACCACAAAATTTGCTATAATTACTTTTCAACGTCCACTTGTGCCCCTCACTTTGAAAAACGTTCCGCCACCCATGAAGAATACACTATAGTATTTGCTGTATATCATTAACTCACTTCTCGCAGCTTACTCTATGTGCAGTTGAGCACCGTATCAATTCGATTGTAAGCAGCCGCTTACAATTTTTTTCATCATTTTCATGCGGTTTACATTTTTTATTTTTTTACTTTATCGAAAGATATAGATGACGCACAGACGGGATTTTGATAAACAGAAGGCAGCTGTAGCGGTGCAAGCATAGGGGAAGGCAGCTGTAATAGTTCGCTCGACATGACGCAACGAAGAGTACATTCAGGCTCCGGCCTGCCGCTCGTCATCGTTAAATAAATAAATATACATAGGGGAAACGCACGAGTACGTGAACGTCGCGAATGCATCTCAGACGCTTAGGTAATCTGTGCTCAAGTGCGGTTTGCAATCACGGGCAGCTTATTACATTAATTTTTAACACAATTTCGTGCGGTTTACCATCAAAGGCGGCTAACACTCGAGTTAATACGGCTGGCACAAAATCGACTACTGGGAAAAGCAAACGAGAACGTTGCGAATCAGCAATAAACATAAATTTTACAAACGATGACGTCATAAAATACGTCACTGGGGCCCTCCAGTGAAAATTGCCCCGGGTCCCCCCTACTCTTTAATCCGGCTCTGTGTGCAGCTCCAGTTTTTTGTTTTTACGTATATGTCAATATGATATTTTTTAGTTTGGTTCGACTTCAGCGTATTTAGCTGTGTGCATAACCCACTGCAGGTTTTTATTAAAGTTACAGAACAATATACGGCTTTGACGCTCGGAAAAAAATAGAACCTGATAACATTATCGCCACATTCAAGTTATACAATTTAAAGCAAAAAAAGATTGCGGCATTGACCAATTTTCAGTTTGTGAACGCCAACCAACTGAAAGCTAACATCGTGAATACGCTGGCGTGGCACATTTTTGCAGTTCCGTCAAATTATCGGGAATGCAATTTAAACAATTCTGATTTTTTTGTGAAACTGTTCCGTCTAACGTGAACTTACTCGTAGATCAAAGTTATGCAAATTATTTCCAATCTTGGAAATGTTCTGGTAGCATAACAGAAAATCGACGTTGATAAAAGCAAGTCAAACGTTTACGTAAAATCCGTCTTACAAGTTTTGCAAGTATCTTTTCCAACATGTCCGATTGGGCAAAACAGCATCTGCAAAAGGACCAGAATTATTTTGACAGATTTGAAAATAAGCATGAGCTTTCAACATTTTAATCCTGTAGTATAAAGCTACACTCAAATCCAATCACCAATGTGTTTTTATCACTCGCTCCTTTTTGGTGTTTAGGCATATGATGAAAGCCGTGACGGCAGCTCTTACGAAAAAATCCGTCTCAAATGCTAAGGGTCGTTCATACAGAAGGGCGATTTTAGGTATTGCTGCAGAAACAAAGTTTTCCTTGCAAGTTCCGTGCATCAGGTGGTGCAGTAGAAAATCAGTGAGTCAGGACCAAAACAATTACGGCAAAAACAAAGATGATACATTCGCTCATTTGCAAAAAAAACACAGGAGTGCTGAGTGTTGCAGCTAGCATTTACTTATGTGTAATTCAATTTTCATTCGTTTGTCGTGCTTTCACATAATTTTCAAGAACTTATTGAAAACATGTCGCGTTTGCCAATATAATTTTACAAAAAGTTTTTCTGACGAGTTTTCCAAAAATAATATGGTGTTTTCGTATCAGGGCAAACATTTTTTTGAACTAATCTTTCACGGCGTTTTCAAAACTTTTTGCGAAAATTTCTTATCCTCGGGTAGAAACAACATAGAAAATATCATTCCTGCGTGTAGTTGATATGTTGATATTCTAAGGCGTGCAAAAAATCAATAAACTGTGCGGCTAAGCCTCTCGTATGCTGTTGAGTTTTCTTCTGCATTTTCATGATGACTTTATCAACAACTGAATCAAGACAACCCTCTCCTTTCTGCAAAGTAAAATTGGGCATGCTGACAAAAACTCCATATCTCTGTACCCACCAATTCTGTCGCATGGCGAAAAGCATCTGTCGAATGAACTGACATAGAGCTTCGTCTAAATTGGTTGGTATTTTTGTCGTTAGACGGTGAATTTGCTCTATAACCGAAAGAATTTTACACTGATTTGAAAAACACTGCATTTCTCAAGCAATTTTATGCCTGGTAGTCATCTTTCACAAGACACTTCACTTGGAGACAACATTTGCGGTCGTTTCAACGCAGTTTCAATTAATATCTCTTACAAGACATACAAAAGCACAAAATCACCGATTGTTTTGCAGAACCATCTTGCAAATGTGCGGAAAAACCAGATGTCTCTCAGCAACGGCATAATGCGGCTCATAACTCGCATTAGCAAATTTTCTTGTCTGTATTCTGTGAAAATAGTTTGTATCAGAAGCGATTCTGTCCTCAAGAGTCATTTGTTTATTGCAAAGTACATTCACTTCTGTCGCTACAACACTTTAGACAAAAGACTGCTGTTTGACATCTGCGTAGTCGTAGCCTATTCCATTTCGTTCAAACCAGAACGGAAAAGTTCATGCAACTTACCTTGGTAATGAAATGTCGCTTTTTTGCTACGTCACGCCTTCTTTTTCGTATAGGCGTAGCGACGTTTCTTTAATATTGCCATTAATTTGAGGAAATGCTATCTTTGTAAAAGTGGTCGCAGTACGTTTTAGTTTGAGCTTCGTGGCATGGATTGTACTACCTAAACTGAAAACAACTGCGTAATTCGCCTTTTGCAATCGAACCAATTTAGTCTCATGAAAAAAATATCGTGTTTGAGAACCGTCAAAAACAATATTATTACTCCAGTTAACAATAGCGTTGTTTGTTTTCATTACCATTTGTATTTTTCGTAGGTACTTGCTGCACGGTCACAAGCCCAGCAACAGAAACTTTGCACTGGTAAAAAACTAAGGTTTTCGCTGAACAAATAGTGATGTGCACAGGCTCACAGCAACGTTGAATAAAAAATATAAGTCTGACTAAGCTAGGGGTTCCCAAACTTTCTCTGGCCATGTACCCCTTCAGCAATGCGATAGATGAGTGTGTACCTCTAAAACAGTGTTTCTCAAACTTTTTATTCCATCGCCCCCTTACACTCTCGACACGTCGTTTGCGCCCCCCAAGTCTGATAAAGTACACACAAGGTAGTAAATTTAAAGAATTTTATTTAATGGAAGTATCAAATAGCTGAATCAAGCAATGAAATAGCGTAACTAAGCAATTGTATTACGACTCTAATATTACGTTCGAGATTCTTGTGAAAATAATCCACGCTGTATCCGGATACACAGACGATCCAGAGTAAAAATTTAACGGATAAGTTGCTTTAACAGCAAGCTCCAACGAATATCATAGTAAATTAAGAATTGCAGGAAAGTATAACATGTCGTAACAGTAGGCTATTGAAGTTAACTCAACGATTAATAAGTGGTTGAGCGTTTTTGCGTCCTTGGTGTTGTTTCCCCCCTAACTCCCTCTTTGGTTTTATCGCCGCCAAGGGGGTGATTCTGCCCATTTTGAGAACCACTGATCTAAAATTTCTTATGACAAAGAGGCTGAGGAAGATAACATAAATATATTTAGCAACAAACATAAACAAGAATTACAGGTTTTAACTTTGCAGCAGGCTGTTTGAGGAATCTCCCGCCTGGTTCAGCTCCCATCTTCTTGCAATGATTCAAGCTTGCACTCATCATTCAGGAATAATAGTAAAGTCACAACAGTGACCCACATCAAGCGAATCAATCGCAATTTATTGCGTTAAGGAAACTAGTTTCTTGTGTGACACATCGTACACCGATTATTTTCACAGCTGGTGCAGGATTACGCACGTTTGCAGCCAGTCCACTCAACACTTGGACTGCACTTTCAAAAGCTATAATGTTAACAAAATGGTGGTTGGCCAGTTTGCTCGCGATATCTAAATAGGCTATCTTTACACGCAGGCTATATAAACTACATCCTATTCAAAGCTGTTGTTGTGAATAAGCCGAAACATGGAGAAACAAGGAGCTCAGCTTGCTATGCATGTAGTGTGGCGGCCAGAAGATGGCGCCACATGTAAATAAATGGTCACCGCTAGATGGTGCCCATGAGTAACAAGTCACTGTGATAGTCACCACAAGCGAATTATCGTAGTTCACTTATCCCTACATAATGACAGTGCAACCTAGTAGTAGTAGAGTGAACTCAGTGAGGGAGATCTATTGCTGCTGGTTGCTTTCCTGTTAGTTAATGCACCGAATTGCCATCTTTCGCTTGTGCTTGCCTCAGTAGCTCAAGGCGATGCAGTCAACTGCAACAGTAGTCAATAGTTTGTTCAGGGGCTTTCACTAAAACCAAAGATCAACATTACCTTTTTTATAAAATCTAAAATGATGCCTGAAAACTTCGTGGCGGATGCAAATGCCCGGTTTTCCCCCACCCTGGTTGTGGGCCTGATTCGACTTGCACGCGTGTAAAACCATGTTAAAAAGAATTTTTGACCTTTTTATTGCTTGATTATTATCTTGAGTTATATATTCGAGTCCAGCGAGAAAGCAGCAATAAAGGCGATTGATAAACCTACAGCAATCCAGTTACAAAAGTAAATGCACTCTATGTGTGTCTGCGGTCTAAGTTTCATTTATATGTGCATTTGCTGTAAAATGAACAATTTCTAATAATAACTGCTCAGTGACTAGGCCTATTATTTCAGATCCTGGTTGTTCAATAAAGGGGCACCCAACAAAATTGATAGCTTAAAAAAACATTTCAAGGTGAAACTGTAAAATAAACCCTACTTCTGCAAAACAGCACAAATTTTAAAAGTAGCGGTAGCGAATAGCGGTAGTGATAGCTCGCTACTACTTTTGTTCAGTAACGGGAGGGGTAGCGCCGCTATTGTTTTCAGCAAATAGGGATAGCGGTAGCGACGCTATTTTCAAAGTAGCGCTTGCCCACCTCTGGTTACATCATAATGTAATAATTGCTGCGGGCCTATTGTCCTAAGCGCACTGCTGGCAAACAACTTCAGTACATCCACGTGTTTTGCGATTTTTGAGCTGATAAAGTTTATGTGCTTTGGCACAACACTCAGTACCAGCACAAATAATTTTTCAACCCGCTCCCACCCCACACCCGCACCAAGTACTACCCGCTCCCACCTCGCAGCAAATTCAACCCGGACTCGCCCCACATCCGCATGCATTGCAGTGCGGGTTCCTGCACCCAACCCGCAAAACCTCGTAACCTGCGTGGGTTAACCCGCCCCACGCAGGACTTTAGTCTGAACACAAGTAGGATTCTCAAATTTGAAAAGTTTTCGGACTCAGGCCTGGAACCAGTTTCAAAAAGTTTGGAACTGGAGCGAAGTCCAAGTCTGAAAATGTAACTCCGGCCTTTTCAAATTGCTTTGTCTGGTCGGACACAAGAAATGTGACTCTTCTTTGAGTCCGCATAAATGTATTTATCTATTTATTTTAATGTTTGAACGAGCACGAAGTTCACAGAGCATAAGCACACACTGCACAACGCAGGTTGATAAAAACCGGCACAGAAGGTTTTATAACGGAGTTAGAGGTACTGTAGTTTCAGGGTTGCCAAATCACTAGAAATTTTTTCAAGGACATTTTGTTTTTCAAACTTTCATACTTTCATGAGCATCTGCAGGAGGGACGAAGCGGGCATTTGCCCCCTCCGGAAATTGGAGTTACAACCAAAAATTTATAGAAAATCTGAAGTCAGCATCTTGATTCCAATTAATTGATTTACATCTTACTATGACATTTTATTTACCGTATGGCACTCACACTGCGCAAGAGCCAGCTTCAGTGCTCTGGTGTGATGCAGTGATGAGTTTGCACTTCACTCATGTCCACTCTTTCGTCTGCAGACACAAACATTACGAAACTTGCGAGCGCATATGTCTGCTGTTGCTCTTTGTTGCTTAACAATAACATGACAACGAATCTTCAAATGCCCACTTCAAGTTACGATAGTTAATGCCCTTTTCTGCAGTTGACAGCTGACCTCAGATATCTTTGACAGTTGATGCAGAGTCGTATCAGCCGCACTCCATATCCCCCAATTGGGGTCCAACGCTGTCACAGGGGGTCCAATATTCAGTCCCGTTATCACTTAGGCCCGCAGAGAAAGCTTCGATCCCTCAAATTGAAATATGAAGCACTAGAAATCAGTGAAGTTAGGATGGCCCTTTGAAATAGAAGTGCTTATGTATTACAGTTATGTTGGGCTCCTTTGAAAGCAAGGTATTTACATATTTCAACTGCTGGTGGGAGCCCCCTTGAAAGCAAAGTAACCTACTTATACATTACAGTTGCTATTGGGCCCTTTTGAAAGCAAGGTACTTTTCACAATACAGTTGCAAAAGGGGGCTCGAAGCAAGTGCCTCGCTTGCGTTCCCTTAAACACACCACTGTATATAACCCTGACAATGATCTTATATGAGAATATGAAACCGATTGAACACGTTCTGCTTCATCCGATACACGTAGGGCTACTTTTTCACCTGATATGCGTATGCAAAACATTGTAATGCAAAATTATCTTTATATTATTGAACACACTGAAGTTGCTGATGAGGTTATCCCTCAAAAAACACAAATTTCACGCGATTTTTCATGATAACCTAGACACACAGGTCGACTAAAAAAACAGATTTTGGTGGAAGAAAACTCAGTGGAAGCCCTGGTCACATGCGGCAAAACGCTACTACCGTAACTTGAAGTGAACATTTGACGATTTATTGCCGTGGTAGGCAATAAAGACCAAGAGTGCAACAATCCGCTAGCAAGTTTCGCAACCTCCCTCTACAGGCAAAGGAGCAAACTGCCCACTTGCGCTCATGGGCGTCGGAAGGATTTTTTCCAGGGGGGGGCCAGTTGGGGATTTTCCCAAACTTTTTGGGCCAAATGTGGTGAAATTTAGTTTTACCCCTCGAAATTGATAAAAGAACCTTTTTTGCTAATAATTTCAATATTCAGGTGGGGTCAAGGCCCCCCTTTCCCCCCTTCCGACGCCCATGCTTGCGCTAAGCGTGTCGGGGGCCTCGCGGTCATGACTTTGGCCCCCTGGAAAAATGTATTGGACATAGTTTAAAAAATTTGGGCCCCTCTCAGAAAACTCTTCGCCCGATCTGGTGTCCCAAGCTAGTTACGGGCCTGCTTTGCCCTGATGGGCCTCACGTTCATTTATCCGGCCCTGACTACATGACTATAGTTGCATACGTCCAGAAGTCAAACTTCCACTTGATCAACAAATTTGGGTAGTGATTGTTGTAAAAAAAGTGTAGGCTACTATGTCTAGCCCAGGTAGTCTTCTCTTATTTTGTACTATATAGTAGCAAGATACTTTTGCTGCTTACGACCAAAGTTACACATTTGTGCACCCTGCTGTTCAAACAGCCAGATGGAGTTAATTGTGTGGTTAGAAGAGTCTATTTTGGGGATTGCCCCAAAACAGAGTAGTGCAATTAGTGGATTATGGATGTTAAGCGTTGCGCCCACGTAGCCCAGGCCTTAGTCTATATTAGTTAACATTTATAGGCGATTTGAGATACAAAATGTTATTAATCTAAGCATGTGCCATGCACCAGGAGATTAAGAGTCCAGACATCAGCAAGGTTTATGCATGCGTATTTCGGCCAGTGAAAAGCCCAATGCGCACGCTTTAAAGCATATTTCACTTAAGCTCATGGTAATGGTAATGGTTGATTGTTTCATTGATTGATAAAGTTTATCAATTATCAATTACGCTAATGAAATCAATTATCAATTATCAATTACGCTAATTTCATTAATTGATAAAGTTTATCAATTATCAATTACGCTAATGAAAGAAAACGTTCATCGCAGCGCACATGCTTTGAGCGGCCTCATGTTTACTCCTTCGGTAATAATGTTTTGATAACTGAACGATAGGATTGATTCTGCTTTCCTGAAAATTTTTTTTACATTTGCATTTCATTACGACATCTCTAAATAATCGCCGTCAATTGCCATATTTTTCGGACCATAAGGCGCATTTAAAATCCTTTAATTTGCTCAAACAATGCGGTGCGCCTAATGTATGAATCTGGTTGTGCTTTCTCATCTTGAACCAATTTTATGTGGCAAACGGTGCTATTTATTTAATTGCTAGTTACGATTTTTTGTAAACAGACCATCGTGTTGCGTGTTAAACAAACAATTGCAATGAGCAGCGTATGTGGTTCGAAGCTAGCACACACCACAGATCCTATTACTCCGCGGGGCTCCAGACTACATTGGCGCACAACTAATCAAACACGCACACAACTTTTATTTTATTTCATTCGTGTCTAGCAGATTAGACATGTGTGATATATCAAACTCCCTCGTATGTAATGACAAATTAAACTCCCAGTGGCGACTCCGGCACTCCGGAGTTTTTGTGAAAGAGTTGAATACAGTTTGGCTTATCTGAGTTTTGCTTCATTTAATGCGCCTTATAATCCGGTGCGCCTTATGGTCCCGAAAATACGATAAATGATTTACGACCCAATTCCTTTTGTTGAGCTCGTTCAAAAATTTTTAGTTGGAGACTACGAGCCTATCATGGGTATTTTCGGGTAAAGATTTAAATTTAATTTGCACAATCTGCAATTGATATTCATGTTGCGAATTAAAAACAAATTTTCAGAATATCTTGCTCCCCTACACAAACATTAATGCCCCCAATGGAAGACTTTCTGGCGATGCTTCTGCCCAGGCCCACAGACACAGTGGGGCATTCGGGGGCAATTACCCCAAATCTTCTTTGTGCCACCCCAAATTTTGTTGTGCTCAAAAAAATGTTTCAAACATATGATAAAAACAAAAATCTTTCCCCTAAGAATGTATTTTTCCACCCCATACGTTAAAACCTGGATACAGACCTGGTTCTGTCAAAATTGTGTCTGCAATTAGGATATTTTGTTTTGAAGTCTATTGGCCTCGAGATGTAGCATAGCAAAACTTTTTTTTATAATTCACCATTAGGGGGGCCCCTGTAAGCATTTTGGGAGGGGGCCAGAGTTGGGCTGATACGGCACTGAGTTGATGTGCAGTGTTACAACGACTCAGTGGAGTAGCCAGCAGACATGGGGCTATTACATCACAAATGTAATCGATTACGATTAGGCTACTCGCCAGCTCTTCGATTACGATCACGAATAAACAGTGATAGCGTGACTCGAGTCAACGACTCGAGTGACGATTTTTGGTGACTCGGATTCGACTCGAGTCACGTTGAGAAAAATGGTGACGCGACTCGACCCGAGTCACGTTTTTCACAGAATGACTCGAGTCGAGTCACAGTCAATGACTCGAGACTAGAGTCAGAGTCATTTTACCAAATCTCTGAGTACCTGATGGACAAACCCAGTTCGTTTGCACACAAAGAAATAAGCGTTTTTTGCTTCAGTGATGATCAAGATTGGCGGAAATTTTCTGTTTTGCCTGTCTAGTCGTGCTACGCTGCATGTTAATGATCAAGTTTCCCCAACTTGCATAGAAGAGGATCTGAGACTTTGCTTTCACTGAGAGGTCAACAGGGCACAATATATTGACATCTTATCGAGGCTTCATGTAGTATTTGCATATCGTGATCGTGGCAGTGGGCCTATACTGTGACCTTGAGTCAGTGGTGTACGGATATAGAAATTTTGCAATCGGATTGGATCCGAAATTGTTTCATAAAATCCATATCCAATCCGTATCCGAAAATTTGAAATTATGGACTCCGATATCCAATCCAAATCCGAAAATTTGAAATTATGGACTCCGATATCAAATCCAAATCCGAAACTCAGTTGCACATTAGCCAAAATATTTGCTGGTGTCTGTTTTGCCTCATGAGGCACTGTTGTGGCTATTTTGTCTTTAGTCAGACACGACTGGTTGATGTGGCCACGTGACAAGTATGATACGCACAAGAAGACAAAGGTTAGGATTTAGGATTAGAGTTAGGATTTGGATTTTGGTTAGTCTTCAGTTCACACAAACAAACAAGAAGCTATAACGTAGCTTGCCAACATTGAAACCATGACAACACTCGTCCATTGGACTAAGCCGTTACCGATGTTGTTATCAAGCGAGAAGATCATGCGTTTTGAACTTGTCATGCCACCATTTCAAACAAATTTGTTTGTCTAAAGGTAAAAGAGCTCCAGCAGTGCTGTTGCCTCATGACGCAAAATAGACACTACCAACAAACTTTGTCTTGAACGCCATGGATAGAACTGCCAACCACACTCAGTTTATGAGAGATCTTGACAAGAAGTGTACAATCCTTCAATATGGTAGCGCAAGTTAATAGCTGTGCACAATTCTCATATGCTCTCTAATGGAAATGTTTAAACCAAATGGTAGCCTACAACTAGCCTACATTTATGTACCTTCTGGACTCCATGCAATACCAACAGCTACTGTACGTAAATTAACCATGACAGAACCATCGCGATAATTTTATGCCTAATGAAATCATTTCTTAAAGCAGGGCAGTGTTCACCTCATTCCTTGTTCATTTGAAACTCTTAAGCCTAGTTCACACGGAGTACGATTGTTGCGATTTTCGGTCTGCGGCAGCAAATTTTAATGTCACATCCGCAAATCGAGCGACTGATGCGGCTTGCGGCAGAGTAGAAATTGGTTCAACTTTGCCACATCTGCCGCTTCGTGTTGGTCCTTGACTCCTGGGTCGATCGATGTATTAGGCTTGGAAGTGAGCGCATTATAATGGCGGATCAGATAACCTGACTTGGTTTTTCAGTTTATTTGTCACCAAATGCTACTAATAACTCTAGTGATCTGTTCTGTGTTGAATAACAACTAACCTACTAGCCCTACAGTAGCCTACCAACCACACGGTTGGTAGGCTACAATGTGATGATCATCATCATGATGCCTTCTGGCTGTTGTATTTTTCAGCTTACATCTCAGCTGTCGGATTTTAATGAACAACTTGTTAGTCAGGACTTGTAGCTTGGCCTTTTGTTGCACTGCCGTTACAAGTCTTCATTGGTGTTCATGTACAGCAGCCTACTTGTGTTTGTGTTATGGGTTTTAATACACAGCAAATGGTGTTTGAGCTATGATCTAACCAAAAATATGACAGTTTTGTGGTTGATAGTAGGCCTAGGTCAGTGGTTCTTAACCTTTTTTACATATCTTACCCTTTTATCAAACAAGATAAGGTAATCAGATTTACTCCAATACCTCAATGGTGCTCATTTGTTGAAAATACGAACATTAACAACTCTTACAGTTTAGAATTATTTATAAAAATGTACATTAGCTGCAATACATGATTCAGTAAATTTATGCCCTTGGAAGATAAAATCAACCCCTGGCCAAGAATCACTGGCCTAGGCCGTAGGCGAATACCTTTGCTGTTACTACTGTTACATTCACTTTGTCCTCATATTTTTAATAATCGCCTAGGTTAATCATCCATCATATGGCACATTGCCTACCCATTTTCTCAGATTTCAACCAACCTTAAGTTAAGTGCTTAATCATATGGAAAGTAGTTCTCAATTTTAAACTTCCTGTCTTGAATGTTTCTAGCGAGAGAGTTACTGCACTTCAAACTTTGTCATCAGTAGGCAATATATATGTAACACTTCACTGGGTTTGACTTTCTAACTTTGATTCTTAGTATGTGCTTTGCTAATCTGCTATTAGCTTCAACAGTAGCATTTATGTAAATCAAACTTGGAAATATTGTGTGCATTCAAACTGTCCCTACACCTTTGCATTTGCTGCAAACAGCTGAAATGCTGAATTCATCTTTTAACTGTGGTGTTACTGTGTTTGTCATTATGTTTAACAAAAAATATTTGACGAATTGCAGATGACACACGCAGAAGAAGATGGAAAAGCCTATTCTGCTGTTGAGCGGGGATTTCAAACGCTCTGCTGAGAACAGTTTTGTCGTCGCGACCAGTGATTCGTGCCTTTGCAGCCACCTTACGTGTGTTGCAGCTGACTGCATCGCCTTGAACTGCTGAGGCAAACACAAGCAAAAGATGGCAATTCGGGGCATTAACTAACAGGAAAGCAACCAGCAGCAATAGAGGTCCCTCACTGAGTTCACTCTACTACTACTAGGTTGCACTATCATTATATAGGGATAAGAGAATTACGATAATTCACTTGTGGTGACTATCACAGTCATAGTGACTTGTTACTCATGGGCACCATCTAGCGGTGATCATTCATTTACATTAACATTTGGCGCCATCTTCTGGCCGCCACACGTGTGACTACTCAAACGGTCGAGACGCAATTGTCGCAAGTGCCGCGAGGCTTCTACCACATCACGTGTGAACCAGGCTTTACTCTTTCCGAACTGAACTACCAGCACTGCTAGGGTTAGAGAATAAACAACCTTGCCACTTTTTGTTAAATCCAACACTTCACAAGTTCTCATTCTCAGTTCAGATGTATTTCAACCTACAACAACACGATGGTAAAATCTCAATACGTTTTCACCATGTTTATTACTCTTACTTAGTTGTGAGGTAAGGCTACTTTGAGTTAGACTAGTGAGCTACGCCGTTGAGACACTAGATAGAAACTGGTGTACTTTGTTCAACGATGAAAATAATTTTTTGTAATGCCTTAATAAACACCAACATTTTACTATCATCTACTAATGAATATATTTCAAAAATGAAACATGTTTCATCTGAATGACGACGGGCTGCGTCACAATAAAACTAGGCCTACATGTTGCTTGAGATGTCCACAGTCTGAAAGTTGGGATTCCGAGCGGCAGCTAATCTAATTAGCTAACATTTTCCAACACAATAAAAATTACCAATTGTCACATGTAGCTATGTAGAATATTGATTGCTAGTTGAGGGCGTACGGCTTTGAACCCCGGTAATTGATAGGCCTAATTAGGTATGCAGAAACCTTGATTAGTTTACAATGGTACGTTTTAGTCCTAACATTAAGACTTGCTGTTTATACGTTATTTAGGAAAGCAAGATCAAATTTGGGCAAACATTTTTTGCATCCCCAAAAATATGCACTCCCGTACACTTATGACCGCCGATAAAAAATTTGACTGTGATCATATCTATAAAATTTACAGTGAACAAAAATCTTTGCAAAATGTCATAAGAATATTGCTAAAAGAACTGTTTTGCGCAACCAGAAAATAGTGCTCTTGTACCTTGAAAATATTGCAGAAGAAAATAAAAACAAGTTGGCGATTGCCTCCTTTTTGACAGGATTCTCCAGGCCCGCAACCAGCTTGGGACACCAGGAGGGGCGAAGAGTTGCTGAGATGAACCCAAAATTTTTGAACTATGTCCAATAGTTTTAAACGATGTCAAACACATTTTTCCAGGGGGACAAAAAATTTCCTAGGGGGGGGCGAACTCTCCCCTGCGGCCCTGGTTATGGACCTGGGATTCTCTGTGATATATGAAGAGCAACCACAAATTCCACGCGTTTTAACAACCAGTCATGGCGATTCAAAAACCAACGAATTTCTTCAACACCTGTGAGAACACTCCCTTCTTTTGAAGATCATTGCCGATAATTTTTATAATGACACAACATCCAATGTCTAATGTGAGAAATATAAGAAAAGCAAAACTACCTGCTAAGGCCTTTGCCAAGTGCAAAAGGATTACGTCACAAAAACTTTATCTCAAGTGAGAATTAAGAAGATTAAACATCTGTACGAATCTCGTACCCTGTCCTCAATGCCATAAGTTGGTAGGGGAGCATACAATCAAGTTTTGGCCATGGACATCACCAGACCTCTGCACACCACTAGTTGACAATCAAATTTTTTCGTTACGCATGACGTCCGTCTCCAATTAATGACGACACTTCGCTCTGTTTCCGATTCAACCGTTTATCGCACTTTGCTAGATAAAGGTAATGGAGGTCTTAGCTTCTGTGAAACTGTGACGCACAAATCTGATGTTGAAGAAGGCAACAATCTGATGTGAATAGGACAGGCCCTAGTGGCAATCCTGCTCTCTAGTCTACTGATCGGATACGCCTAGTTTGTCAGGATGAGTCTATTGCTGGTGTAGCAAGATAGGGCTCTTTCAGCATACATAATGGCAATTGTTTGCTAAGTGCCTGGACTAGGGCTAGCTAGAATAGGCCGACTGTGATCTGTAGTAGTCTAGACCGACTAGCTGTTTTAATGTGGTACACGTTGTCTAAACTAGGCCCTACTATCTCATGGCTTAGTCTGCGTGAGCCAGCATTGACTGGGTGTTTAGACGATGCTAGGCTAGATGGCTTTTCAGTTTTTGAAACATGATATGCAAATTATTGATTTTATATTTTAATTTTCATGTTTTGAAACAGACACGAAGTCCATAAAGTACAAGCACACACTGCCTGCACAACACAGGTTGATAAAAACAGACACAACAGAACAGTGGCGTACGCAGAAAATTTTCATGGGGGGTTTGGTTCAAGGTCATATGGTGGTTATTTGTTTTTGGTGTGCACTGTTTGTGACGTCACAATTTGACGTCATTTCCATGTTTCCAAACCAACGTTTTGGCGAAGTTTGTTGATATAGGATGCATATTTTTCTACATCCACTCTCCTTATTATATATGTCGTTGCACTGAATATGAACTATCAGCGCT
>Ga0210059_1007303_pt1 | contig 17573 bp, 11 predicted proteins | sample Ectturendosymbi2_FD_188042 | JGI IMG/M metagenome (GOLD analysis project Ga0210059, IMG submission 188042) | Ecteinascidia turbinata endosymbiont from Florida, USA - Sample 2 (SPAdes) (version 2) | ecosystem: Host-associated > Tunicates > Ascidians > Unclassified | place: Key West, Florida... | reverse complement strand
CTTGTTTAACCAGAACACTTCACAACTTCTTAGCACAGCGCTGGTGGTCTTGGATTTGGTCGTAACTTCTAAGGAAAGGAATGTTGCAGAAAGGTCGTACCAAGGTTGAATGAGCACGATGACGTCAGGAGTGATCTCTTACTGTGAATAAGTGACTCTAACAATGCTTGTGACCTTGGTGAACAAGCTGATTGTACTCGGTAATGGTAGCAACGAGAAAGTCTATCGCAACAGTCCCATTTTTCTTGAAATGCCATGAAGACCTTTTTCCTAAAATGTCATCGATTAATTGTTGCCCTCATTGCAACATGTACGTTTCTTGCCAATTCTGCTTCATAGCAATGCTTCAAACAAGTTGCAATCATTTGCCTCCCCCTCAGAAATGTCAGATGGTTGCGACCTGTCCACAACCACTTGAAATACCTAATTGTCAGAAATCGCTTACTAGAATCGCTTTGTGTCTCGCAGTATGAGGTGCGTGCGTTTTCACATACTCATACATATTTCTGCATGCAGTGATAAAACTCAGTAGGTTCTATGTCTACACTTACTGTAAGGTTAACTCTTCAGGTGGAATCTTAGAAGGCATTGAGCAGTCGTTTACGTATCACAGAGAATACGTAATGCAAATAACCTAAAGCTGTGAAAAAGACAAGCAGATGTCTGTGTTATTTTTCTTTCCTAATCAGTATTCCCTTCCAGTAAACAAATGAATTTAAGCCCATGGTAGTGTCGAAAACTAGACCTGTCGGTCAACACCAAGCCTTTTTACTTTCATAAGAGTTGTGATGATGCTGCCACAGTTTTGAAAACATCGGCTTCAGTTATATTCTTGGCCTGAGGAACAAAACACATACCAACAAAACACCTGGTGGTTTGCTGCACCTCAACCCATGACCACCTTCGGTATAGCTCATTACTCAACATAATCGAAGAGGCTGCTGATTTAAAAGCTGAGCTGTCTCAGTGAAAAGAATACGACGCATCGGGTTACTAAAGCCTTTAGCGGGGATTGACTATTGTGCACGTCTGAGGAAACTGCGTTGCTGTTTCTCGTGTCACGACGTCGTTTCGCTGTGAATGAGATATTACGTTCATCCCTTGCGAATGACATGTTTAATTCAAACCACCTTTTTCCGAGAAAATTGCCATGTAGCATGTCACAGTGTGTAATGCACTTAAAACTAGCAACATTATGGCACACAGCAGGCGAAGACATTTCTGAAAAAGAAGCCCATAACTTTTGCAATTCAAAATAGTTCAAAAATTTGGCTTTCACAAAAGAAACAACGTAAGCAGAGAGATTTTAAAGCTGTTTAGAAGGTGAGAAAATGTCTCCGCTTCGCACCAAGAAATCTGACGATGCACGTGCTTTCTTCCGACGAGACTAGCAGCAAAAATTCCTCAAAACTTCTGCAAAGTTTTCACCACTTTTTTGAGTTTTCACAACGTTTCACAAACTATTCAACTTTTTAAAATTAAAATCGAAAAATTTGTCTGTGTTGACATCACTGCCTTTTTATAGATTTTCATCGGCATGAAATAATATTTGCAATTCATATAAAAGGGACATATTTACTGTAGGCCTACTACTAGCCGGAGTGAACCATACGATTGTTCTCTTTAAGTTTGGAAAACTTATTAAATATAGATCGACTTCATTGCTTTTTCAAAATTCACTGAACTTTGGAGATTCTTTTGCCGCATCTTCTTCCTAACCAGTTTGTCGCATTGAAACTTTCGACTGTTTGAGACACTGCAGATACGGCATCATTTGCAAAAGTTTTGAGAATTGCTCAAATAAAACTAATGAATATTTGCAGCACAAACTAAAAATTTGCCCAAGTTCATCCTGTCACTTGCCTGTCTCTTTGAGCAGACATAACAAGGTTGTCTAAGCACAAGAAAGGAACGAACTCGAAACCGTTCAAAATATTTCTATGAAAGTGGATTTTTCTATTTTTTGTGATCTTGACATTTCCGTCCAGTTGATCATTTCTATAAACGACAAATTTATTCAATGTGTATGACGTAAGTTCAGAAGGGTGTCGTTTCTTTCAAATCCAATGCACCGTGCTAAACCTCTGAAGATCTTGAATAGATATTGTTTAGCATTGTTATTTATAGATTCTGTTATTTGGATCGTTATTATCATGTGTCGCTAAGATATCGATACCTAAGGCCAGCAATATTTCCAGTTTTCAGTTGTACAGTATATGCTAAAGATGAGACTGAGCACAAAGTTTGGATCAGTGCGAAGAAAATTTCACGCAAAACGTCTCGTTTGGTTCTTCACTTGTGGCAAATGAGATCAGTTATGTCGTGATATATGTTTCAACAACGTGATATTTGTTCGTGAAGCAGGATTGCCCCTTTTAGGTGGTCAGGAAACACGCTGAGGTCAGCGTGGCGGTACTTACAGTCGCCGCACACTGTTTAAGGATTATTCAATTCATTCAATATATGACGAGCGACTCAGAGTGATTCTGTGCAAAAAAATGCCGGTTTTATCGTTGAAACACGTATTTTGCAGGTCACTTCATCGACTGACAATTATCAAACTCTTTTCATCATTCATTCATGCATTTTCATGCCCGATATATCCTCTGGAGAGGGTTGCGGAGGCAGCAGCCTTAGAAAGGCACTAAGTCACGCAGGGGCGTAATGAGGTTGGATAACGCCGTTGGCAAGAAGCAAGTTTGGCGCCCCCATGATTGAATTTGAGGTCTTTAGGAAGCAAGTGTAATGTATTGCAGAAAATACTTGTGACACTGATGGGAATTTTCGGCTCCCCGCAGCCATTCGGCGCCCCCCGTAGTGATTTAGCGCCCCCGTAATGATTTGGCACCAGGGGAATTGTGCTCCTTTGCCCCCCTTTTTAAGCCCCTGACTTCACGATCAAGAGCAAATCTCCGATAGCTGGCTCCACAACAAGACGGGACCAAGCAAGGTCGGAGGTGTTGTCATCTCACCTGGCGCTTGGACGACCCTCTTGGTTGCTTTCCCGCGGCCGTAGCCACCAGGAGAAACGTCACAAGTCTAAACGTCACAATGTAAAGCGTCACAAACTAAAACGGCACAAACTACAAACCAAAAACTGAACGTCACAAACTAAAACGTCTCAAACTAAACGTCACAGACTGAACGTTATAAACCAAAACATCGCACGACTTCAACATTATACATTGCGGCACTCTGCAAACTTGCTTTCCTGGAATGCGTGGAGTACTTGAGGACTTGTGACGTTTGAGTTTTCCCTCCCTGTTATTCAAGAAATACACTCAAGAATATTCTGAACATGGCTATCTGTTATACATGATCTTCCGTTTTCTATCGCCTCAGGCGTGTGTTGTTCTGCTTAGTTGACTGTATTTACCTCTGCTTGACTGTATTTACCTCTGCCCTGCTTGACTTCCCGCCCTGCTTGACTGTATTTACCTCTGCCGACGGACCGCGTCCAGTGCTTTGCGTCTACTCTGTCGGAGTCACATACCGTGAATTTTCCGGATGAAAAATTCTCACGTCCGTGTTTCCAAAAGGTGCGCTTTATCCGCGTTTCTGACAGGAAATGGCTAGGTGAACATGCTGGTGCGAAAAATAGCTTCGATGATGAACCGCCTCCGTTTGGCGCTGGACTGAAACAAGTTTGGTCCTGGCAGATGACGTGAATACATAGCGACGACGCATAATTACAAATGGGTAATCATGTTTTGGCTTTAGTGGCCAAAAGAAACAAAAATGAAAAAGGTTGGCGAAAAGTCAATCTTTGCCGTCAGGCTTGTTATTCAGGGCCATGACAGCAAGCTATGTGCTGCATAGACCAGTGGTGGCCAGCCCGAGGCTCGCCAGCCGCATGCGGCTCCTTGCCCAGTTTCATGCGGCTCTTACGCAATTACCAGAAGGTCCACTGAATAACGTGCGTAACAGTAAATGGCTGGTAAAGTTCTGTCATTGTCATGATGGTGCGTGATGTTTGCAACAATCTAGCTGAGCAAAGGTATGTGTTTGAGTGAGGAAGAAATAGGGTAATTTTCATGTGTGCACATGGGTATGATGTGACTCTTTACGGTAATACAGTAAGAAATGTGGCTCTTGCTCTTTGACTGGTTTGTCACCCCTGGAATAGAATTTTATTACCATGGCCATATTCATAGTTAATAGTTGATTAATTATTTCTCCACTTATCAGCACCTGCATGCTGCATTTGCCACCACGCAAGTAGCAAAAGTTCAATTTCAAATCACACATCAAATCTTGCTCAACGAAATTTTCGCCTTTCAACTACAAAATGTTAATATGAAGTTGTAGATTTAATGGTGAACGGGCGCTAAATCAGACTGATTTAGCTAAATCTGTTCTGATTTAACTAAATTTGTCCGATTTAGCAGACTTCCATGGTAAATGTGTCCGATACATTTTTTTTACAAACGGCGCCCCATAGCATCAAGGGTGTAAGACATAATGTACATCAAGGGTGTAAGACATAATGTACATCGAGTCTTTGAACACATCGTAACCAGCACATATAGCACCCCCGTCAAGAAAACGGTTTAAAGCAGACATCGCACAAGATTTTGTAACAGATGTAAAAAATGCGCAAAATTTAACTGGTGATGCTTTGCAAAGGAAAAACTTTACAGAGGGCATGATGCCACATCATACTTTCATTACACTGTGGATTAAATGTACACCGTGGTTATTGCCGTTTACTTGCAGCCTACACTCCGTTGGGTTTCTGGAGAGACAAAATACCTCGCTCCTGCAAGTGAGATGCAATACACTGCAGCAGGTGGAGAAGTTCATGTACCCTGGGGTGGTTTTCATGAGTGACGGAACAAGAAGATTAATATGCGCAGCATTATTTGCAAAGAAAACGCAGTTCTGCGTGACCTTTATCGCTCTGTGGTGACAACTGACAAAGCAGCAGCTTTCAGTGATTGTAGTTTCATCACCCAAATGTACATAGTGTGTGTCTGATATTGAAAGTGACGAGATTTAAAAGATCTTTGAAATGCTCCCAACATCTGCCAAAGATGCCCTTCTCATTCCTGCGCAAGACACAATCTTGGTCTTTGATGGATCTAGCAGTACGAGATGATATCTTATAACGTGAAGACGTTAGATGGTTTGCCAGAACACATTGTTGGCTTGCCAGTAATTGGAATCCAGTTTATTGTCCGAAATTGTCAGGAGATTGCATTTTGGATCCATTCAGCCGGTTCAACGTGAGGGCTGGCGACTCTCGCGCCTCCGCGTACCGCGAATCAGAGGTGATCACAGAGCCGAAGTGCCGGAGTGGACTCCGGAAGGAGTCTACGATTTTTGCAGAAGCCTGAGCAGGACCCGCAGTCGGATTTTTGAATGAAAACCGGACGCGGAGCTGGAGCAGGAGTAAGAATTTCAGTTTTTACAGGAGTCGGATAATTAATTTTATTAAAGTTAAATTTTCTCTGAACGGCTAATTGTTCGATTAATACATTCGCTCTATTCTCTTGGATAAATTAGTTGGTCATTAGTTCAGGTTGTCGTGGGTAAGGGAGGGTGGCAGACTGGCGGTCTGTGTTCTGATCTGATTGGTGCATAGTTTATGCTCAACTGCTGTATCACAGGACGTCAATTACTGGAGGTTTTACCTCTTTGCTGGGCCGTGTTTTGAGCAGTATTCACAATTTGTTAGTTTCAGTGAAATGTAGAATACAACAATGCATGTAATATGTATCTTTAAAATGCAGCAACGTCAACAGCAGTGCAGTTTCAGTCAAGCTAGCAGAAATACAAAAACTACGGAAAGATTTTTGATAGCATTTTTGTTAGATTACGAGATTTGTTCTTTGCAGCAGCTAACTACTGCTAAATCTCTGCTGCAAACGTCAGTGTTGTCGAGACTGTAACCTTCTAGACTAGACCGAGACCTGGTTAAAACTTCTAGACCGAGACTTCATAAGAAATTCCGAGACCAAAACTGAGTCTCGGGAGTCGAAATTCGAGACCGAAGCCGAGACTGAATACATCAAAATTTGTAGATTTTGCCGAAAATTTCCATAAAATTGCAAAAAATGTTGTCACCAGTCACCGCTTCTAAGTTAAATTTTTTCGAGTTTCTGGCATTTTCCTACCTGTTTTGGTTGTTTATTACCATCAAATACAGCAGATAAAAAACTCGTTAAATTACAGAAGTTGTCGTTGCAATCGTCACCGTCTCAAGACAATAGGTTTGTGACCGAGGCTACGAGGCCGAGACTCGCAATAATGAGTCTCGAGAACGAGACCAAGTCACGAGACCCCATCATTGGCAAACATGCTATCTTTCGCAAAAGATGCAACATGAATGATTCAAATTATAGTTCAGTGCATTAACATAGCTATACATTCAAGTGTTCACTCTAAATGAAGTTTCAAACTGAGATAGTATAGCTGCAAATCCAAATAGGTATGTTTTTCGTAATGTTGTCGAATGTTAAACATATGTGTATCATTACATGGAATAACATCTTGATTTTGACGTAGTAAGAGGTAAAAAAATCGTTTTGATAGAAAGCAGATCCTTGGTTGACAATTAATTGTATTATCAATGCAATGCAGCTCACCAACATAGTTCTTTGTTCTCTTCGAATCCTTGTACACTATATACACACAATGTTAACGGATATTTCGACGTTCTGAAGTTAAAAAAACATATTCACAAAGGAAGCAGCTTGCATCTTGGTATTTGCGTTGCAAGCCATCGTTCAAATTTTAAGAATTTTTATACTATTGACGTGGCGAAAATATACGGAATATTAAATTGCGCAAGGATATGTTTGGTGAGTTTAAACATTCAGTGTTCGTTGAACTGTAAATCGATTTCATTCTTCTTGCTCAAGCCCTGTTTTTCTTGAGTTTGTGTGTCCTAGAATAAAGTTGGTTTCCTTTACCACGGTTCAGTCCCAGTCCATTCACAATAGCCACCTTTTAAGCTTTTAGTCCTGAAAGTAAAAGCACAGTTGGTAACTTTGATGACTGTGTATAATTTGCTCTGCATGTTCGTAGCTGTTGCTGCTCGTCTAGCCATGAAAGTAAACGTTTTACGTTCATATATCTTTGCTTAACATTGCTGAAACACATTTATTCGTACTTGACGGATTTAAATCGCAGTCACATTGCTATAACTTTATGACAATCTTCGTAAATTCAATCTCAATACTGTAAGTTTACAAAGTGGGTTTAGCACTAATTACTTCCACTTTTCATTGCTAATATGCATAGCATAAGCAGTGAACGTAGAAGCAGTAATAAATTTTGATGAATCGGCAAATTCACAACTTACTGTGAAAAGCCCTTAGCAACAAGAGCTGTAAGAGCGTGCGAAGCTTTTCGTCCTGTTCTGCAGTGAACCACAATCTGTGACCCAGGCGTTGCTGGTTTGTCCACCCCGTGCTTCTTTTTAAACTCAGTGTCAGTTAAAGAAAAATCCTCATCTATATAATGAAATGACATTTTACATGCGTCCATTTCACTTAAAGAGCGCACCAGGCTATTTTTAAATAAACAACCACTCAAAAATATCAACAAACCCATAACACTACGACCATAGTTTTCCAGTAGCTCTTTATCAATGACAATGCTTTTTCAGTATATTCAATCTAAAATCATTTCTGTTCTTCAAACATCATTCAAAACAATTTTAGAGCAGCTTTAAAGCGATCAGCAAGTTCAATTTTAATTTTTTCATGTATGCATTACAAGCAAAATTACGCAGATAAAACAAAAACTTTGTGTAGAGCAGTCGTTCTCTAACAAGGGGCCGTGGACCTCAAGGAGTCCACGAAACGTTTCCCAAGGTATCTGCGGAAAAAATTGAAGTTTACTGTCACATCGTGAATAATTTTGTCGTTCCGTGGCGTATATCATCATTTACACTTAACTGGCCAGACATTATATCTGACAAAATGGTTTGATAAGCAACCAGCAGTCAGCACCGGCATTACTACTTTATAGCTTGATAGGATTGTTATAGTTCCAAAACTACAATTTCAAACTGTTCACGGATTTTAATCTAGAAGCTGGCTGCGCAAGCTGCTTTCTATAAATATTTTGTTTCAATTTAGCGTCAGTTTATTTTACACAGACTAATAGTTTTTCAATCAATTTACTATAAAATGTGGTATCTATTCCATTTGTATCAAGGAGCATTTTCCTTGCAGCTTTGTGCAACCTTCACTTAAACTTACACAGTACGTGAACATTTTGCGTACTTATAGCATTTGCGGCCACATCGCCATGCAAAGCTGTATTTTCAGCTCTAGTGCACATTAACACTCTACTGTAGTGCTGAAATAAACTAGAAAGCACAACCAGTAATTGCAGACTCGTTTGTGAGTTGCAACAGCGGATAACTCACTAGCAATAAATGAAATCGCTTTGAAATAAATGACCTTTCGTTTATAATCTATACTTATATGAAGCTTTTTGTGCATAAGAAATAAGTGCTTGCAGTTCAAGATTAGGTGTTGTACTCTATGATCACCTTTTACAATGAATTTTTCTGCATTTTCAACTAAGCACTGAACAAATAATATTTCAAATAATTCAAAACTCAACAAGAAAACGATGGGATCTCCAATTGTTTTGGGGACAACAAAAGGGTCTGTCACAACAAATAGGTTGAGAACCAATAGTCTAGACCAGTGGTTCCCAACCTTTTCATTGTCATGGACCCTTCTGACGATTTGTTTGAAAGCTGTGGACCCCCATAAGAAGCCAGTTAAAAGCCTGCTCAGGAACATGTTGCTTAATCGGCCAAAGGCAGTTGTCAACATAATTTTTGAAATACTTGAATCAACGCTTAAAGCTGATTCTTTCAGTAGCTGCATTTTCATGCGCTCTGTCAAGCAGTCCTACGAAAAACTGCGTAACTTTCGTAGTTTCGTGTTATATGCCTAACTTGACCCGTGGATACCTGTCGAGAAACAAAAGAATATATGACCAATTTAGGCATGGGCAGATCTTATGTGACAAGTGCACGTAGTAGCACTAGTATTCTGCAACATATACCTTATTTATGAGCTAATTCGTGTGGACATTTTGGCTTTTAAGGATCCTGGCCTATGTGGCTAAAAGTGCAAAATGCCCTTGAAAACAACATATTTTCATGTCGCAATCTGATTTACTTCTATGGGAATAAGGATGTAGAAGAATCGCAAGCTTTGAGGGTCTTTAAAGTTAAATCGTAAACACTTTAAAGCAGGGGTAGGCGAACTACGGCCCGCGAGGACATTTTATGCGACACGCAGAGCAGCCACACGTAGGCTACAAAGATAGTACGAGTACATATTTCGAGTCTATGTTGAAGTAATTTCGTCGAGTAGATTAGAATTCTCGAAATTTTATTTCACACGTTTCATTCGAAACCGCATTTTTACTCAACCGGAAGTGACTATTGTTGCCTTCATTTTGTGCCGGCTAATGTAAAAAATTTTGTTAAAGTCCTTAAAACGATTATAGATGTAATATATGCGACACCCGGTAGCAATAAACTTTTCAATGTGGCCCTTCGTAGAAAATGTTTGCCCAACCCTGGGAAGTGTCAGTGGCGGTTACTACGTGGATGGCAGAAAAGGTCAAAACATGTTGGCAAAGCTGAACGAGAAAATCATTAAACACCGCAAATAGTATAATAATTATTTCTCACGAGTAAGGATCATGCTTTGAATATTTTAATGCGTACGTTACGTTTGTCATACCATTTATCTTTGCAGGTATCCAGAGTAAAAAATGGGTGTTTTACGAAAGTAATAGCCAAAGCTTCATAGATAGATGGTTTGTTTATTATTCCATGGAACACTGAATAGTGCCGCGCTAAAACCATTTGGTCACTGTCACCCCTGATATATGGTTTGTTCCAATTACTTGTATGCGATGACCATCCCATGAAAAAAGTGTTTACTGTCTGGTCAGCATAATTGCATATCACGCAAGCCACCGTACCATAATTTGCACATAACAGGTTTTCGTTTAGTGGAAAGTTATATTTTTTGTCATTACTTGTGAAGCACATGGCACCATGGATTCATTGTTTTGCGTGGTAACCACAAAGTGCACAGTGCTTTCAAGGCCTTCACACACCTTTCATTTGCTTTTTTGTCTTGGTTAAAGCTAGGTGCTTGTAACTGTTAGCTTTTGTCCAATTGTGGTAGGTCGTTGGTAGGTTACCACTGTTTTCATAGTTAAGCCTTTGTCTCTCTCTAATAGAATTAACAGGTGAGTAAAGATTTATCTCAACATGATATCAATGAGATCAATTTGGAAGAACAGCTGTGCCCCACAAAATGTGACAAGAAAGATGACCCACAGGTTAAGGGCTGATTGAATGACTACTTGCATACCTTTCTTGAAATGCATGGGCGGCGATTAACTCAGTGGTAGAGTGTCCACTTCTGGTTGGGTGTTCGATCCACGGCCAATGAGTGACTCCCCGTAGCGCTCCTTGGGCGAGAGCGTTCAACGCAACCGCCCACCGACTTCGGCCTGCCGCTAATTGTCGTTAAACAAAATCCGTCACATTGCATGCGGTCAATAAAAAAATGCATGAACATGTTCGTTCATATAGGCAAGATCTTGTGTTGCCCTCTAGCCGGAATTCTATCAGAATAGCCAGGTTGTCATTTTCATGCCGAGTTCCAGACACCTGGCCTTATTTTAAAAGTGGTTTATCATGCGAAAATGCCGTTTGGCATGTTTCTGTCCTTTTAAGTGTTTTTTACTGAAAAAAAGCTTGTTTGGCACTTTTTGAAACCTGTCTGCTATGAGCTTAAGCTTTTAGATTCATTTCAGCCTGTTGACGTTTACTGAAGCTTTTTGGCATATGTTGATTAAGCATATTTTGTCTGTCTGTTCCTGGAAAGCCTAATAAGTTTTCTGTGAGTTCTCTGTGACTGCATTTTGTAATAAATGTTTTGTGGAATCGTGACATATCTAACATATAAGACGCTTTTGTACCAAATTTAAAGTAGTTAAAAACTATGGCATGCTGCATGTTTATGTTTTCATAACCAGTATTTTATTATGTCAAACACTGATAGGTACATTTTAGAAGCATTTTCTATGAGGAGATGGCACTATTCGAGATAAAAATTATTTTTTAATTATAAATAATAGTTCTACGCCTAGTTCCAACAGCAACATTGCAATTATGTCATTGCTCTTCAGGGCAGTTTAAAACCGACAGCCACAAGCCTGTTTCGGCTGGGGTTTAGCACGTTTTGAAGCAGTTTGGCGCATTTTGATAGGCGATTTGGCATTTTTGGTCCATCTGGACCTGGCAACCCTGGATTCTACAGTTGAGCTCAATTTCTTTTTTGCAATCTGGACCATCACCCCGCATAGTTGCGGCATTTTTCGCTATTTTGCTTTCATCGTATACATATAAAGACCATGGACACCCAAAAATCCTTCTGTGGACCCCCGGTTGGGAACCACTGGTCTAGACTCTAGAGCACGCAGCAATATTAGTAAGCGCAGCGCACGGTAGAGAAATGAAACCATCAAGAATACTTTTTTTCTTAATTTTTGCACCCTACAATCAGTGGCGCAACTAGAGGTGTGATCTAGGGGCGAACTTAACTAAAAAGGACCCACTGGCAAATTTAGGGAGACCACTAGCCAACACTCAGAAAAAAACTTAAGAAATAATGGTGAATTCGGATGTGTATGGCTATACTAAAACCCTAAATTAGCGGAAAATGCCCCGAAAAACGCAAGGAAACAACAACCTACTGAAAATCAAAAGTATGCTAAAACCAAAATTTAAGCTAGGTGGGTGCCGGTTTTTACATTTAGTTTGCCAGTGAGGGTGATGCGCCCCTCTGTCAATTACGCCACTGTCTAAAATTCTTTTTTAGACGTACAACCAATACAAAACACGTTTTGAAATGAAACCCATTTGCAAGGCAAACGTGGAATTTAAGTTTCCAAGATATCACTTCCCATAAAAAGGTCTGCATCAACGATTAGTTTTCAGTCCTTAGAGTACAGAAAATACTAGAGTACAGAAAAAGTAATATTTTGTAAGGTCTGATCCCAGTTTTTATCAGAATTTTATAAAAAGCAGCAAACTGTTTGAATCCAAAACAATATCCTTGTGAAATTCCAGTTTGTACTAAGAAGCACGCATATTATCTGAAAACAATGATAGAACAACAAAAAGTGCAACGATTTCTAAACCGCCAGCTTTACGTACGTTCAGCTGAAAAATTTTAATAACTTTTACAACAAAACGCAGGTTTAGGAACTTTCAACCTTAGATATAAGTTTATTTTAACAGCATGTATCATTTATTCTACAAAAAATAATAAAGTATTTTAGACTACCTATTTGATCCCATGGAATATTTATCCATCCCGAATATTCAATCTTGCCATATTTCTGAATTTCCCAATCGTCACGCACATCAATCAACACAACTTTACCGCCGCTCAATCGTTTTTCTAGATTGTCCTTGTCAATATACTGCCAATCCCTGCCGAAAATAATCTCAAATGTGACTTAGTTTTTCATGAGCAGCTCAGATAGCTTTTTATCAGTTGCTTAAAATACGACGAACCTGTACAGTATGAGCTAAAATGATTTTTAAATACATAGTATACCCGAGCTTTTCATTTGGGCAGGATATATGCCTTTTAAGTATGCAGTATACCTTAGCTTTTTATTTTGTCAGAAAACGCCTTTTAAATACAGTATTATACCCGAGCATTTTTATTTGGGCAGAACATGCCTTTATACGTAGTATACCCGGGCGCAGGCTTGCAACCGGGACGAGGGCCTACTGGCAATTACCCGTTCCCCGAAATAACTTTTCAATTGTTAGGTACAATAACAAGACAATTATTTTGCCCCCGCCGAAAATTCTGGCCCTGCTCAACCGTTTTAATTTGGGAAGAATATGCACGGTACCCATGGATTTTTTCGGAGCGCCTCAATTCCCCGTTTCAGTGCTCTTTAGACTTTTCTCTATAATGAAAGCGAATCAAATGTTCTTGGAATACTTGTCTTACAAATGCAATATGTTTCATGTGCATATATGTTGCTAGCTTTAGCTTGCGGTCGTTATGCATGCAACCGTTCACATATGTTGTGTTGTGTCTGTTGCAAGCAAATACGCACACTTGTACGTGGGTTGAACACACAACTGTTTGTAAGCACGGAGGTATTTCATCCTGATCCGACTACTAACTATAGGGTGTAGTTGCAATGGTTAGATCAGGCTGGGGAGTTTACAATAAAACCTGAAGATGGCTTTTAATAAATTTTATAGATTTTGTAATTATGGTTTCCGAATTATTTGTGGATGAATACTTTTACTTCATTGGTTGTAATTTATTTAATTTTTTGAACAGAAAATAAAAATGTCAGGCAAAATTTGCAGTTTGAATTCTATCAGCCTACGAAAAAAATGTAAAACATTATGTACTTACCCCAACTGTTTTTCCGGTGGAGGCATTTTGGAAGGCATAGTTACAGGATTCAATCAAGGCTTTTCTGAAAATTGTTTATATAAATTGTTCTACAGTGTTTTCTACAACAAAGCAAGGGCATCAGTTAGTGTGAAAGCATTGCAAGTACCGCATTTGCGATGTCTTCGCTTCAGCAGAGCTGTTGACTAAAGTCAGGGTTGCCATACACCCAGAGCCGTGTGAAAGGCTGTTGGGGCCCCCAAAAAAATCCAGATGGGCCCTTTAATATCAGCAAGCATTTAAGCAGATGCGTGCTTTTCGAGCCAGTTACAAATTATCCCCTTGAGCAGCGCTATTTCAACACCTAACCAAGCTAAATCAATAATGAATTACTTAGAAGAAAATAACTTTAATGAACTGCCAATGCAAAATACGCGAAAACTAACTTTATCACTTGTTAGTTGTTATCATCAATAAAGCGAAACAAATATCTCTTCTTGTGATGTGATAGGAAATTATTTATGATGTAATTTACGTGTTTGATGTAGTTGCCACACTTGCATCAACTATAGTGTACGACAGGGGTGTGCAGCCTGCCGGCCGAATGCAATACAACAAAGTGGATTTTTACGCCGGTCACTAGTACTAGACAGCCTGTGTGAAACAAAGGCGCGGCCCGCGGTCTAATCTGTTTAATTGCGTTTGGCCCTTCAGCAATAAAGGTCGCACACCCTGGTATAAGACAATATGTGAAACCGGCAGTCTCATTAATGCTTGTGATTTGCATCCAGACGATCACAGAGCACCTCGTGGTCGCTGTACAGCCTCATCATTTTAAAAGCCAGTCTCAATGTAATCAACTTTGTGCTTTCGCCAAAAGCTAATAGGTGGAAGCAGTGCGTAGAACTAACTGCTTCTCAACAATCTCTCTCTGCCTTCACTTCTAATAAGAACGAATTTATTGGAATCTGACACCAACCATCTTCATCATGACATATAGCATGTGAGATTAAATCTGAAGAGGCTTTTTAAGATCGAGCAAGCGAGCGTCAAACTTATCGAGATTATCCCCGTTTTTTCTGGTCGAAACTTTAAATTAGACTGTCTTAACACAGTCTGCACAGGCATATATATAATAAACTGACACAACAGCCTTCCTTCGTTTCAACTTTACATAACCTGTCTTAATCAGCTTTCACGAAAACGTTTAGTCTCTCTATCTGTACGCATCTACAAAGCGATTGCACAACACTCCACAGCACATTCATTATGACGTACATTTCCCCGAGATTTTCAACGCACAAGGGCGATGCCAGCGAAGTTAAGTGGCGAAGGTCAAGACTTTATTAACAGTTAACAATCGCCCTTGTTCTGACGTAACCACAACTTTACAAAAACTGCTATAGTGTCCGAACGTCCGCGATTCTTTTTCTAAATTAACGAATCATGATATTACACGCTTAATCTACCGGCTCTGCATTGAGGGCAAAAACCAGAAGAGTAAAAGTCACGGGTAGAGAGACGGCTCTAACTTACTAATACGATATATATTGTGGTGCCCCTACGAATGTTCGGGGCCCCCCGACCGGGGGTACGGGGCTGCCTTGCCACGGCACTACAGACACCTTTTGAGAAAAAAGCCAAACCGGGAAAAAAATTGTTAAATGACATGAAATTGCTCCCTTTTTCATGTGTTACCATGATTTCTCCAGGGTGGTCAGCAGAGCGAACAGCACTACGACAGGTTGTGCTTACTGCAATCTGAAACTCAGCCACTTTCAGTGCATCACTTCTGGTGCTTGAAGTATTAACAACTTTAAAGGCAGTTTGTCCTGTTGGTGGAACTCTCTTCTGATGTTTTTCGTTTTTTTCATGATTCATCAAGTTACTGTGCCTTGGCATAATGGTAGTGTGCCATAACTTGCAATATGCATCTTCTAAACTATCACTGGCCATCTTCAACCAAAGAAATGTCTTTTCCCGATTGTCATTGTGTTTCCGCCCTTTATCATAACTGCTCTTCCACTTTGAGGATGACATACCAATGAATTGAATTAGGTTACGATGAAGGGCAAGGCAACATATAGAACGAATCCTGTGTTCAGGAGATATGGTTTGCCAGATAACGTTTAAGAAAATATACCGAGCACTGTATAAAAAAGCCTAATAACACTTTTCGGCAAGGTATTTTAAAACCCAAGACACCAGTCTGATAGTATGCGCGCACTGCCTCCAAAAGAGCCAAATATTGAAGAAAAAAAGGCAAAAAGCCAATCAATTTTTTTGACGCCAGCTGCCTCTACAAAAAGCCAAACATGTGAAATTTGGCGTCAGAAAAGCCAATCTGGCAACCCTGACTAGTGTTTGTCATCAATATACACACAGACAAAATAGTGCTGGTGCTTCATTTACTTGATTGGACGAATGTGCTCGTCAAAACTAACTCTCGCGAATATCAGTCAAGGACAGTTGCCTCGAGTCTCGTGAATGGCGTCAACAAATATGTCCATTCTGAACTACGCTGGACGCCTCCAAACACGACACGGATGGAACCAGTGGTGTGGTGCGAAACATAGAACTTCAGAAAGATCTGTCAAAGAGAGGAATGGATTTGCCGCAGGCAGTACTATTAAGACTTTGGCTGCTGCAAATTTCTCAAGAAATCATCACAAATAAGCCAATTTCAGGTGCCACTTTAAAACTGTCTTTGCAAAGGAAAATTCGGCGGAAATCAAATGAACTCAAACAACTTGTCCAGATACAAGATAATAAAATCGCTATCAACGTCACTCGTAAGGTTCACTATCTGAAGAACGACTTCCCGGTTTGGAAAAAAGTCATAGGCTTTATGTTAACGATATGCATCATCTGCAAATGCAACGCAGCTATTGACTGAGACAATCAAGCGCTAATGTTTCATTAGCATATATGTAAAGTACATATGTTACTTTGCTTTAATTGCCGGTTCGGGGATACGACTGTAGTTACGCATGTTAGCAATTTATGAAAAACCCCTGTTTGCTTCATCAAAAGCAACGGTTAGCATCTGGCGAAGGTTTTTCTTGTAAAACCTGACTACTGTAAGCAATAACTCAGAATACTATGAAGGCAATGTTTGCCATTCGTTCGCATAATAAGTGTTATGAAAACTTGAGATTAATTTGTGGCTGTATTTCGCATCTGATGTAGTGTCCAGGTCAGATGAAAATAGCCTGTATTGTGCTGTATTGATTGATGTTATTAGTGAGCGTTTCGAAAATGTCATTAATATTTCATGGAGCATGAAAAGGTTCATTGGCTGTAATGGAGGTTCAGAAATGAAGTTCGCAGAATCATTAGGCATAAAGCGCTGGTTTGTTTTTGAATTGTTTCGCAAATGTGTCATAGCTACGAATTTTATCGCAGGTAGCGTAGTTCCCTGCGTGAGGAATGATACACTGTGAGGTTTGTTTGAGTGTCTTACTTTATCGAATCTGACTCTAACGTTAAATGCAAAGTTGAGGAAGTAATGTTTGGAATGTAGAATTCTAAGATTGTGCAGAATTGATGTTATAGTGCTTAGCTAGGTTGTGGCTTTTGTGTCTTTACCGAGCAGTCTATTTAGCACACCAGAAATTTGGCTGACATGTGGTAGAGTGGTAAGCGGGATAGACGTTGTTTTAAACTTCATAGTTGTCGGATGCTACACGGTGCTTAGGAGATGTACCTTAAAATGAATTAAATCAAAAGAAAGATGAAAAACTGTTGAACCGATTAACTGACCAGTAAGTGTTACGTTGACCACTATGTTGCAGGACGTGCCTAAGTAAGGACGAAAGTTTAAGCAACTGACAAAAATTAGCTCCGTCAAGCGAATGTGAAGTGAAGTTGCAACAGTGCCAAGAGCGGCTGATTGCTGAGCAGAAATAAGTCATGAAAAAATCGAAACGATTTAGTGGCGTTTAGTGATGTCGCTATTGAGACAAAAAGTTTTTACGTGAAGTCGTCTGGGTGTCGCGTAAGCGTGAAATGTTTGAGTTAAGCTGCAACATTAGTATTGCAACGTTTCACACAAACGGTTTATCTAGACTGCAAGTCTGAAAAAGTTGCCAAAAGATGTTATATTTTGGTTATGTGTTTGTTTTTGGAACGCAACATAAGGGC
>Ga0210059_1007302_pt1 | contig 17576 bp, 9 predicted proteins | sample Ectturendosymbi2_FD_188042 | JGI IMG/M metagenome (GOLD analysis project Ga0210059, IMG submission 188042) | Ecteinascidia turbinata endosymbiont from Florida, USA - Sample 2 (SPAdes) (version 2) | ecosystem: Host-associated > Tunicates > Ascidians > Unclassified | place: Key West, Florida... | reverse complement strand
TTTACCATCTCTGATTTTTCCCTAGGCCTCCATTCTGCAGTTCCTCTGTTTCATTCCCATGGAATATAACACCAGCACAGTTTGAGAAGGCAAGCTTGGAACACAAGTCCAGCAGAAGTTAATTACCAAGTTAATTATAATTTCATATTTGAATTTGTAAGGGCTGAGCAGAAGTTAATTATAATGTTTCATATTTGAATTTGTCAAGGCCATTTTGTCATCCATTGATTTGTCACAGAAGTGTTTTGAAGTATACTTAATCTCTTTTACAGTAGTAAACCCATGATGAGCAGTGGTGTAACTGACAGAGGGGCAAGAGGGCGAGACGCCCCCTCTGGCAAGCTAAATGTAAAAACTGGCCCCCCGTTAGTTGACATTTTGTCATTTAGTATTATTTAGGTTGTTGTTGTTTAGCATTTTGCGGGGTGTTTTCAGTTTTTTTGGTTGGTATAGACATTCACGACACCCAGACTGTCACTAATATTTCTTAACTTATTTCAGAGTTTTGGCTAGTGGGCCCCCTTCAGCTAAGCTTTTCTTCCCCTGGCTCAAACCTCTAGTTACGTCACTGGTGATGAGACTTGACTAACAAATATTACTGAAATCGTTCCCATAAACGTATTGGCTGGATCTGCCCTGAGGTCAAAACGGGCATTTGCTCCACTCTGGAAATTGGGAATAAGAAACAGTAGCGTAGCCAGACCAAAATTTGGGGGTGCCAAAATGCTTGATTTTAGGCTAATGGCGCTATTTTGTTTGGGATATTGCCTCTCAAAGCACAAAATGTCTATATCTTCTAAAAATTTGGGGGGGCGTGGACCCCCTGGCTACGTCATGCTAAGAACTAAATCTTTGTTGAAAATTTGACGTCAACAGCTCGATTTCGATTAATTGATTTATTTCTTGCAATAACAGTTTGTTTGCCGGTACGACACTCACACTGCACAAGAGCCAGGTTTACTGTTCAGGTGTCATGCAGAGCTGAGCTTGCAGTTCACTCATAGCCGCTTCTTTGCCTGCAGGCATACGCGTAGCTGAGAGGCCTAGGAGGCCATATGTACCCCACAAATTTTTAGAACATATAGTCATTTGTGCTTTGAGAGGCGGTATCACAAACAAAATAGTGTTATTCGCCTAAAATCAAACATTTTGTCCCCCACCAAATTTTTTGCTCCCCCCTAAATTTTTGGGCTGACTACACTACTGCCTGCAGAGGCAAGCTGCCAAACTTGAGAGCGGATTGTTTTGCTATGTTAGTCTTTATGGTGTAATAATATTATGGCAACAAATCTTCAAATGTTCACTTCAAGTTGCAATATTAGGCTTTTTGTCGCATGTGACCCTTGAACGCAGACATCTTGGCAGGTAATGTAGCGAGGCTGTGACTGCTGACAGCGGCAAGCAGGGACGCCGGAGAGCAGTGGCATTGTCTCCCTGACCTTTCAAATGAGGGGTTATTGTTGAACTGTAGCAAGCATAATCGGCAGGCCGTAACCAGATTGGGACACGAGGGGAGGCGAAAAATTCACTGAGAGGGGCCCAAAAACTATGTCCAACACATTTTTTTAACGGGGACTAAGCCTCCTGCGCCCCTCCGAGTAAAGGCCTGATAAGTAGCAACGATTGTTTTTTGTCATGAGTTTCCATTGCCCTCAACTTTTTCTGCCCCCCCTGCCCTACTGACGTTCCGGCGTCCCTGGTTCCACCCAGAACCGTCGCCAGAAAGTCGTCAACAGGGGGTCTTTACGTTTGTTCGGGGTGGCTTTACGTTCGTGCAGGGGGAGCTTGACATTAAAATTTGGCAAAAATTTCACTAACTTATAGTGTTTTTTATTTCAATTTGGGGGTGCTTAGCCTACCAAACCCCCCCTGTGGCTACAGGACTGGTTCCACCTTATACCAGAGATGGCTGAACTCACATTTTCAGACTCCGACTAAGGTCCTGTTCCAAAATGTATGAATCCGGTTCCAGCGTCAAGCAAAGTTTTCCACCTCTGCGAAATTTCTGACCTATTATTGTTTGTCAGTTATTTTGCTTCTTAGAGCAAACGAATATGTTTTGGCGATGACTTTTTTGACGTGTGTTGCGTAAATTGAAACTTTCTGGTTGGATGTCAGATACCCACAACAAGCTACAGAGCGGAAATAACTATATGACAACTGAAAAATATTGAACTTAGTGTTAGACCTAAATCCTATTTCTTTTTCTAACCCTAACCTGACACAGTTACCTAAACACTAAAGCCTAAGCCCTAAAACCCAATATTCTATCTATCAAATACGTTGACAAAACTGATGATTAGGGCTTAGAATTTAACGTTTAGACAAGTTTGGCTTAGGGTTTAGGTTAGTGTTAGAAAAATAACAATAATAAAGGTCCAATGAGATGAATCTTCAAAAGATACCTGGAACTGTTGCGATCGCAAATCCCGAGCGGCATGTGCGCAAATGTGCACAGAACCATATCCAGGTAGTGTGAAATTTTGGCGATATCTTTTTTGGAATTTTTGTAGGGGAGGAATTGACAGTGTTTGGATTTATAAATAAGTGGAAAATATGAAAAAAAACATTGAGAACCACTGACATAGTTCTTTTTATAATGATCGACCTAACCCATAGCCGAACGTAGTATGATAAGCCTAGTTGGTTGGTTACTGAACTTAGTAGATACAATGTGAGGTCTGTTTGCTATTAGAAAGTGTTCAGAGAGTCCTTGTGTTTCGCTACTTCTTTTGTTGGAAAGGATTGAGCTGTGGATTGGTTCTCTATACAAGACAGATATCTGTCAATTACGGATGTTGGTTGCATATAAAATGACGCAACCGGAGTCACGAAAACGGATAGTTTTCTGTGAGCATTGACACCGCAACAGTAGTGAAAATAATGTCACTGCAAAAAATGTTGCTACTGCATTATAAAATGTGTTTGATACATTTTGATGGTGCGAGTTTTACAACGGTTGGAACCTGATTTTAAAGTTGGTTGGGAGACTGTGAGAGAGGAATAAATCGATAAGGGGACAAGGTGCTTGAGCAGTATTGCCACTTCTGATGTTTTGAGAGAAATTTCTGATGTCTGATGTTTTGGCGACAAATCTTATGTTGAGCGGGCTGTAGCCTATGTTGTTTTCCACATTTCTTCTCTTTCTAGGTTGAAAATTAGTTAAATTCAAATACAATTTTTAAGTTTCTTTCATCAATTTCTCAAGTCTCAACCTCATGTGTGTTTGGTTGTCATTCCAAACTGAAGGCGCTCCAAACCATAACCGTTTCTATTCCACGCCCCCTTCAAAGTCGTAATCGTCCTTTGTTTCAAGCCTCCTGATATGAAATGAGCTGTAAAGACAAATGTATTTGTTGGTGAATTTATTCAATAAACTTTCCATGTTAAAGAGCGTGTAAAAGCTCGCGCTCCCCTAGAAATTTATTGACCCCCCTCTGGTGGGAGGCGTACCCCCCAGTTAAGAACCACTGTTTAGTGAGTGTTTTAGAAGTAGGACAATGAGGTTCAGCACGCTTTGTTAGGTATTGGTAATGGAAATAGTTAGCTCAGGGGTTCTTAAAGTATTGCCTCATTACACATAGGGGGTACGTATATTGGGGGTATTCAACAATGAATGTATTAACAGCCAATCATTAAATTTTTTCTAGCAATATTGCAACACTGTACCCACATGAAGTAGAAAATTATTGCCGATGAATATGATGAAGCCTTTGAATTGACCTTTTTCTTCACTACTCTAGTGAATATTTCTTTACCAGTTCTGTTTAGTTTCTTACATTTTTTTTGTTATTAAACTGTTGAAAAGGGGTATCCAGATTGACAAAAATTTGATTTATTTAGGGGTATTGAGGTGTTGAAATTTTAAGGACCACTGATTTTGCTAATATGAAACTGTTATGTAAAAATCTGATGTTGAAGAAAGTGACAATCTGATGTTGACGAAACTGACCCCAGTGGCAACACTGTGCTTGAGCTTGATGTCAAGTAACTACACGACAGGAGTACTGTAGAGACACCATGCAAACAAAATGAATAGCTGGTAGCTGTCTAATAGTTGTTGAGTAGAATTTCAATTCGTTTTATTGAATTAATGGTTTATTCATAAGTAGCAGCATTCGGAAACTTGGTATAGTATAGTCTAGGGTATTTGAAAACTTGTGTGACAGTTTTTGTGATGTTCAAGTCAACCAAAGTAAGCAACTGCCACGGTCAGTTCCTTGTAGAGAGTAATAACATCACAATAGTAAAAATCCCAATTTGAATTGTGTTGATGTAGCTACTGTAGAAGTAGGTGTTCAACCACATCGCTCCCCAAGGGTATTCTGCTCTTGTCAACGCCTTCCCAACTCAAGAGGCAAAAATAGGTTTCATGAGTTGTGAAATTGAAAGTAGAAAATCCTAAAACAATGCAAGCTTCTAAGCATTACTGTACATGCTTGGAGGATACTTGTAATCAATTCGGTCAATTTTTAGCTGAGCAGCAAATCGGAAAATGTTGTTAAAAAACATCAGGCTATTTGTTTTTGTTGACATGTAGTGTACTGACAATAAATTTTATGCATGAAATCCATCAGTGATGAGTATTTAAAAAGTTACGTACAATGAAAATGTCACCTGCTACAAGGTAGACCAACCTCCACCAACTATGCACAACCACAGCAACAGGGCGGCGCAACGCTTATAAAATTAAGAACTGCTGAATTTTTACAGCTGGTAATCGGTCATCCGAAGATGGCTGGTAACAACACACAATTTATGACAGAGGTTGGCAAGGATCCAGGATGCTGGAATGTACTCTGGCAAGAATCTACATTTTTCTCTTGGATCTGGATTGAAAATTTCGTGAAAAGACAGACCCAGGGTTGTAAACCTTATCACCTAAACCATATCCCTACACCCTATCCGTAATCCCTAACCCATATCTCTTAAACCCTATCCCTAACCCTTAACTCCCAACATTAAACCTAAACCCCATCCATAACCTATATGACTAACCCCTATCTCCTAAACCCGCAACCCTTATTCTTAACTACTAACCTTATCCCAAAACCCTGACCCAGTTTGAGTTTTAAAAAATTTTTACTCTGGAGGCGCGTCCGAAAGAATAGCTTAGAATCCAGACAACTGGTTACCAGCTGTAGTGAATTCACAGTTCTCAGGAGTGTTGCCATGTTGTGGCTGCGCATAGGATAGTTGGTGAAGGTAGCAGTGCTATTAGCTTATATCAGGTGACATTTTCATTGCGCGTATCTTCATAAATATTCATCTCTGATGGGTTTCATGCATAAATTTTTTTTCAGTGTAAGGTAATGAGTGGACCAACATGTTTATTATCGTTATTTTCTGATTTGGTGTTCAGCTAAAATTATAAAAATTGACCTTAAATTCAAATAACAAAATATTTTTTCATTGCATTCTTTTCGTAAAATTGTAATGCTGCTTTTTTCCACTCTGGTTGTGTCATCACACATCTGCTAACAAAATCTGCAATGATGGGTATTCGCGCTTTGCATTGTACATTTCAAATGAGAAAGGAATGCACTGACTAGAATTTTTGTGTGTAAATTATGTTTTTATAGCCTTAATAAGCTCATCTCGAAAAAACAAATACACATGTAGTGTCTGCAGATCAAGAGCCAAAACATTAATAGCAAGATAAATATGAATGTGTTCGGAAGATTTATCTGCCTTTGCTAATCTTGAAAGATGTCTGATGGGAAATCATATTAATTTGCATTTTGAACATGCATATTTGTGGCAGGCATGTAGTTAGAATAGCCTATTTCTCATTTTCAGTAGCTTTGGTAACAGCTGTTTCAGTAATAACTATCTTCCTTATTTCCTGTCGAAACTTATCATGCACATAACTACTAGGCTAGATTATCTTGCCTATGACATTGATTATGTTCATGAAAGTTGCACTTAGCAGTGATGGTGATACATACATAGTGTTCCCATACTGGATTTTGATGAATGAAATCAAAACCCAAGTCTTGCTTGTCGCACATTGCATCACTTTGAATTAATTATTGGTAACCTGTGTGCAGGATGTCCATTTCATGATTTAAATGTCTGTATATTTCGTTTTCAGTGACAGTTATTCATCTTATTTACTCCACAAGTTGTGAATTGCTTCAAATCATATACTACTTCGTTTTGTATAAAAGTGAAACTTAAAAAAAAAAGATACTTTAATCAATGAATTTTTTGCTAGTAAAATTTGGACCATGTATTAGACTTTTTAAAAATATTTTAGAGCTTATTACGTAAAGTTCTAGACCTTGTTATTCTTGATCTGGCAACCCTGTTGTAATTCATGGCTTATGCCAACTTTTGAAAAACATTTAGATTTAGCATAGCTTCATTATCATGGCAACTGAGCATGACAAGAAAAGGTATGATACCATTATGAAGAATTCCTGTTCAGTGATTACCATCTGCATCTTTTGTCTGTCCGCCTGATCTGGAAAGAAATTTGTATTCCAGAATTTTTTCCTTTTCAGTTCCCTAATCCATCTGCAGATAAGCATCTTCATGAAGTTATGCAAGTTATTCAAATAGATAACGACCATCAGTTTGCTGAAGATGCGTTGAAAGAAAATAATGTAAGCAACTTTTTCAAGCTATTGAGAATAAATACAAGTCTCAAGGGCTATTTTCATATAACAAGGTGCGCTAAGCAGTCTGCTAGAGTTACTGTGTTTGCTGCTTTGATTTAACCATGATATATTATCAAGACATTTGTTCATAATCTTTGTCAGCTGATAGAAGACTCTTAGTAACTAAGAAGCCAATCAATGCAGTGTGCACATAATACAGTTGCTACTTTTATTTTTATTGGGATTCATTATGACAACAAATCTCAACTTTAATGTGACACAACTAATTGACAAAACTTAGTAAAACCCTTTCAGGATTTATTCAGTCCAAGACCAATCTAGTTAACCAGTTTTACAGTTTTAATGATTACATTTACATTGAAGTAATGAAAGTTTGAACTTACCATTGAAATATGCCAAACAATGTAGGTCTTGAAAGCCCACACAAGGGAAGTGTGTGTACAAGAAAACATGTGGTTTTGGCATTATCCAGCAGCTAACATTCAGATAAAATTGTAAGCCACTAATATTATTTCTAGTGTTGATGTGACTGATTCCGCCGCTTGATGAGTTGTGCTTGAAAAAAATTTTAGAATGATATTTTTATCTTTAGGATAATGAGGAACTAGCCTCATCTCCTGAAAAGTTGTTCTGTGGATTCACTGGAAAGCAGCTGAAAGTATTCTTGTCATTGGTGTTTTTGTCACTAAATGATATCATGGGTTATTCTGCTCTTGCTCCGTTTTATCCTATTGTGGTGAGTAAGAAAATGCCGTAGAAATTGTTTCATGCGTTGCATTAAATTGATTTAAATGTTTAAAATTTTTCATTGCAAAGGTTTGGTTATTTTATCAAATATCCCCAGGATAGATGTTTGCAGAAGAACATTTCATGCTTTTTCACTCATGTTTAGATAATTATTTAATAAAAATAAAAACAGGTGAAAACAAAACCAAAGTAAAAATGAATCGATTGGTTACCACCAATTGATTGATTTATTTTTGCTTATGCTGTCTTTTCACCTTGTTTTTGTTTATGAAAATGGTAAATTTTTTGTTACACCTTGGGTTTTGTACCCATGCTTTTGACAAGAACTGGTCATGCAGTTTGCGCCACTGAAAAAATGTTTATGTAATACATAATAACAATGTTGATATTGTTCATTGCCTTTTATGTTTCTTTCTAAACATTAGTTGTTGGTGCCCAGGTTGCTGCAGTGCACAGTTTTATTTTATAATCATGTTGGGTGATTTGCTATTATCAGTCTTTGCTTTGGAATTGCAGCACTGCTCCCGGGTATATCATGACTTGCCCATTTAGCTACAAAACCAATTTACGAATTTAATGGCATGTGTAGTGTCCCACTTATGTCGATGTGCTGGATTTTTTTAGTTTGTGTCATGAATGCCATCCCAAGCATATAAAGGTGGGGTTACTGATGTACTGGATATAGATTTTTTGTTTGGCTACCCCTATGGAAGTGTGTTGTATCCAGTGTGAAGGAGATCAGCCATATGGAACTTGGGGCAAAGCCTTAAAAACTGTTCAACATATTAGATAAGTTTAGCAGTTGTGAATATTGACAGGCAAAACAATGTGGTCATTCATGTGGTCCCTTGAAACAAGTTTTGACTTATTTCCAACAGAATAGCCAAAAAAGGATAAAGCGGCCAAAATTGGCCAATTATCAGTGCAACAACATAACATGCATATATACATGCATATATCTGTTTGCTGCAGCAGGTCAAATCTGATTGAAATTTTCTTTAAATCTAAAAAAAACTCGAATTTTTCTTTGAAATAACAAAAAAATGTAATGAGTGACTGGGCTTGAACCATGTCATTGAAACCTGGATGCGGTTTGATACGGCTGCGGTGAAAACATAAGGGTGATGTGCTACAGTTTCCTGTGCCATGGGTGTACTTTATCACCTGAAGCTGCATTTCCTGCTCAGGCACAGGACAAAGGTCTGTCTCCAGCACAGATTGGAATAATTTTTTCTACGTATTCTGTGTTTGGAATTTGTGCTTCAGTGTTGATTGGAGTCGTGGTGAGTGGGTTCAATAAATACTTTAGTATTTTATGATAGTTGAGATTGACTGTTCTTTTTAATTTTTAATGACTCACTTTCCTTTTTGTTTTAGATTGCGCCAGCGGCGTAACTTGCTTGTTTATAATCATCTGTTACTTCTTTTTAATGGCATCTGTCGAACGAAATCACGTATCTTTGTTGGAGGATAGCTTGGTCGTAAATGTTCTCGCAGTCGCTTTTCAATGAAGTTTGCCCACTGCTGTGTAAATCCGCTCTTGCGACAAACTTTAGTCGAAAAGCTAAAGTAAAGTGCCTATGAAATTAGATAAGCTATTCCTCAACTAGTCAAAAGCCGTGAGTGTTCACGAAGCTTGATTCTTCGCGTGGCTTGTCGTTGCCAGTGAAAATCAAATTGATGTGGACACTGTCTAAAAGGTTTAAATGTTGTTCAGCTTGTCAAAGTCGGGGCGAAGTTTTGCGTTCTTGTTGGAATGTTCTGGAACGCCGGATCCTTGGTTTGCTTCGGGTGAGGGATCTGTTTGTCGTGGAGTTGACTCTCGCGCCAACATGCAACCATTGCGCCAATTAGCCGCTGCCGCTGTGCAGCTATTGGCCGGGAACGGGCAGCCGTGTCGCTGCGCGAACGATGTGTTTGTTACGCAAACAAACTGCCTTTGACCCCATCGGCCTGCACCGTATTGTTTTTTCTGCTGCAGTAAATAATCTTCCCCTTTAGTGTTTGCAAAAACTGCATGATCAGTATCTCGTTACGTCCTGACAATCGCTAAAAAGCGCCTGTCGTTGTCTGAACCGCGCCGCTCGGTTTCCTGCAGATTTCTGAACCAGATGACCGCGACCCCGTTCTTCGTCCTGAGCATCCTTTGCCGGAGCCTGATGGGCTTCGGAAGCAACACCGCTTTCACAGCGATGTTCGCCATCGTGTTTCAAGAGTTTAACGACCGCGCCATCACTGTCCTCAGCCTTTCCGAGGCCCTGGTCGGCGTGGGAGGAATGATCGCACCTCTGATCGGCGGCGGACTCTACGAGGTAAATGAGTCGACCGTGGCAGCGATCAAACGTCATTTGGACGCATTTGCGTTTGACGTCATATTGACAGTTTACGTCATTTTGAAAGTTGACGCCATTGTTGTTTGACGTCATTTTAAGAGTTGACGTTAAGGCTGGCGTAGTGCCAAGAACGCTTCTTTCAAAATAAAATCTTGCCCGTGCTGGTCAAGATGGCTGAAAGTTTTTCCGTTGAAAAAATAACAGAAATGGCAGATAAAGCGCCATCGATCTCATTGCTATTATATAACAGCGAGGGGGCGCCATTCCCTCCTCCGAAAAGGGAAATGACGCTTACTCGCAACTTCCCGACTACACCACTGGTCCAGACTTGCACTTCCCATGCTAGGTATCTTTCAGTAGCGCGGTGAAGGTTTTCTGATTGGTTGAAATCTGTTTGAAATCCGCCAATTTGTCATTGCATTGGTTGGCTCCGAGCTTCCTGCGTGTCACTTCCCAAGATAGAAACTGACGCAGTTTTGCTTGTTTAGGCTGTGGTGAAAACGAATAGCAGCTGGCAAAAGCGACTCCCACGTCACCTGTCATAACCACACGCTGGTGATGGCCAGATTGATTGTGTTTACTTTGGATGAGTGGTTCCCAAACTTTTTTTAGCGCGACCAAGATCTGAGCTTGGTGAACATTTCGCGACGCGGGCTTATTCACAGCGTATTTGAACATGAAAAAATGATTGCGTGGATGATTTTTGGCACTACGTCAGTAGGTTGCCAAGATCGTCTTCAATTTTATAACTCTTAGCGACCCCTTTTTGACCCTTAGCGGCCGTTTTTTGGGTCGCGATCCACACTTTGGGAACCACTGTCTCAAGTTGAGATGGCTGCCTGAAACCAGTGACTCGCCCTTATGACGCCACGCCTATCGCCGGTCATTGTGAAGCCACTGTGCTGTGACAAAGGCCGCGGAGCAACGCCAGAAAGCAACGCGTTGGTTGTTTGCGTGCAGCAAAGGAACTTTGCACGTCCGCTGCTATTGCAGTTTCATTTTACTTTTATTGCCATTTCATGTCAACTGAATCGCTGCTTATGTCAACCTTCCACGTGCAGGCCGGAGGCTACATGACTCCTTTTCTTGTTCTGGGCGGATTTCAGACCGTGCTTCTCATTGTGTGCTGGAGGACCCTGCCAACCGTACCAGGCACGAAGTGATTTTTATTGTTGTGCATTTGTTGACTGACTACCTGATTGACTGATGTTCCTACCGTCGTGATCATAACTCACGTTTTAATGATCTTCATCAGAGATGTTCGAGCCCGGGCAACCTGTTGGTTTGCTGGATCTCATAAATTTTGTGTGGCAACGACCTTGGAAAAATTTTATGTAGAGACAACGCGTCGCGTTGCAACCAGGTCTTTGGAGCCGGAACTCAAATTTCAGGCTTCGGTTCCAAGAATCTAATTTTTTTGGCCCCGGCTCCAGAACGATTTGGTCGAAAAGCGACAAAAATCAACATACTACTGAAAACCAAAAGAATACTAAATGTCCAAATGTAAGCTAAAGTGGGGGGCCCGGTGTTAACGTTTAGCTTACCAAGGGGGCAGCTAGCCCCCTGACCCCCCCGTTAGTTACGCCACTGCGCGCACGTATATGCTATAGCGGCCGTGCATTAATCAAAACTCTTTGTCTACTCTATGAGGATACTTAGTAGAAAGACGGCGAAACGGGCGTGTGGAAGCAGAACAGAAGCAATGTATAAAGCTAAAAATATCTTGAACTTACCGGCGGCCGTAATTTACAAAAAACGAACGTAATGCGACTGGCAATAGCGGAAAGGTTGTGCGCCCCTGGTCTATTAGAAACACAGTGTGCTCTGTCAACGTTTCTATCCCCTCCCCCCACCTCCGCATGATTTCGCTCGTTTTCGCCACGTTATCTGCGGCAACACTTTCGTCCGTTTCTTCTCTAATCGATCAACTTACAATAAACTTTGCAGTCGAGCGGCAGGTGGCGTCGGTCTCCCCCCTCTACCTCCTGAAGCACTCCAACGCTCTGCTCGCCGCATTGATTGTCGTCGTCATATTCACCATCAACAGTTTCATGCTGGCAAATATTTCGCCCTTCCTCAGTTCGGAGGTTTGGCTTCGATTGCCGTTGGCGCGTTTTTTTAAATTTTGTTTTTTTCGGTCATGTATCGAATTTTTGTTAAATGGCCGAAACAAATTAAGTCAATTAGGTCATAATGCCAGAAAGTAGAGACTAGCGCATAATGTTACGGCAAGTTTTAATACTATTATGGGAGAAATCACCAAAATGTCTCAGCGGAAAGAAACAGTTTGAAACAATGTTCATAGAAGTGGTTTGTTTTGTCAACAAAGCGCGTTGTTTCGTCACAGACGTAGTTTTCTCTATCTTTCAGTTTAACATGAACGCAGTCATGGTGGGCGTAGTGTTCCTCGTCAACAGCATCTTCTACGCTGGCCTGTCTCCTCTCTGGGGTTACCTGTCTGATAAGTGGTGAGCTTTCCAAACACTTCTCTCCTTGCTTTCGAGTTAACTTTGGCAGCCATGGCCTTGCACCAGTGGTTCCCAAACTTTGTTCGAGCCGTTACCCAAAACAAGGTAGCGAGTTTGTCTTATTACCCTAAATATTTTTGCGTCTTAAAGAATAAGACAGAACAACTTTGGTACACGAAAAACAGAAGTGCTGAATAGCCTTATAATAAATATCACGGCCAAAGCAAACGATACAACTGACATCTTGCAAACGGTTCGATAACTACTGTTATCATCCTCAGTGCATAGCAAAAGACAGACCAACATTGTGGTTTTAGTTCCACGTTACCCCCCCGAAGAATTGCATATTATCCCCAGGGGGCAATTTACCCCACTTTGGGAATCACTGCTTCACACGAATACCGCGTTGACACTTCAGGATCGCCTTATGATCGCAATGCGTCTGAAACACACGCTTGTGTAAATGGCTTTGATGTGTTTCGTGATTGACCGTGATGTGTTTCATGAGCGATTGTGATGCGTGCGTGATTGATCGTGAGCGCTTCGCACATGATCGTTTATGTGTCTCAAACATAAGTTTTCGTGAACAATCACGCCGCGATAGAATTACATTTGCCGGTTATGTCACCGCTCGAGAAGCTCATGTTCCACAGGCCAGACACCAGACCATGTTGGGCCAAGGCGGAATCCCGCAGCTTTAGTTCGCTGTACAACAGTTCAAGCTAAAAGTTTCAGGTGCATGCAACGTGGTTTCAAGATAACAGCGCGTGCCAAGGGGCACAGCGAGTTAACGGCCTAACTACGTCGACGATGCGTCCTGTGAGCCGCATTGAATAATTGATGAAATTACATGTTGAATAATTGTGTTGTGCCCACCAAAACTTACCATCGCTCACCACTTCACCTTCCTCCAAACTATCACCTTTCTGATTTTCAGGAGAGACTCGTATCTGATGGAGATCGGCCTGGTGGGCCTGGCTGTCAGCATGGTCCTGATCGGGCCCGTTTCTTTTGTTTTGGACTGGTTCGGATGGTCCCACCAGCGCTTGTGGTTACTTTATGTGTCGGCCATCCTGGCCGGGACCTTCGTTGGCGCCTCCCTGATGCCCACCTTCAACGAAATGCTCCGTGGCGCATCGTAAGCTTCTGCTCTTTCTTTGCTGCTCTTTGCTGTTTCTTTTTATTGGCATCCTTCGCGCTGATGTTTCGGTCAATTGTATGTTTACAGTCAATTGCATGTCAATTGTCTTACGCGTGGCGTAAAGCACTTCATGTTTAAAGGAAAGGAATGCGAGGACTGGGAAAACCGCCCAACATGTCGGCCATACCTTAAAAATATCAACATAGAGCGTGATTAACGCAAAGAAAGATAGAAAAGAAAACATGAACAAAAAACAGAACTACAACAAAGGCGCCTAGTGATCGGCTCGCGTTGAACAAATTGCAATCAGAAACGGCAACTGCCCCCTGATAATAGCAGCGCAATGTTTTTCAAGAAGCAATGAAAAGTATATTTGGAAGATCAGGTGCTTGACATAATGTCATAAAAAGCAACTGGCAGCTTTTTGCAGAAGAATTCGAATCAAATCAAACCATCAGTCTCCCTGTGGAATGCGTTTGTGAAGACGTGACCGGCCTGCACCGGCGTACGTTGTTAGCACTGGCTTTGGCGTCGTAACATGCTGTGCCAGCATTTTCACGACTGCAGCGCCACATCAGATAACACCGAAGGTCTATAGACAGCGTACGAGCGACTTCCCGCTTGCCTGACTCTTCTCTGAAACTTTGCAACGTTCCGCTTGTTTACATTTATTCGCAGAAAGCCGGTTGTTGCGTCAGAAAGACGGTTGTTGTGTCTTGACGTTCCAAATCAATTTGAGGGCGATCCGTGGCTTAGTCTTTACCAGTCAAGGGCTGCTTTGAGTTTGAAAATGGTTGCGCTTATACGTGACCGCTTCACAATAACCTGGGTGACGTTTCAAATGGTTCAACTCGGATTTTCTTACTTGCGAGTGTTACCAGCAAAGGACTGCTCACGTTGTTCGGCTTAGACAAGGATTGTTTCTGATGCTTATGGGAAAATTAACAGGTTTTGCAGTTGAAACAGATCAAAAATTTCAGCTCAGAGCAACGCGAATTTGTACAAACGACTGATCTTCCTAAAGCCGCTCTACAAAATCTTAGCTTTTCGTCCAAAATATTTTTGTTTGATAAATTTTGCCGCAGTCTGAGAAGTACGCATACACACTATTGTGTTGTATTGTATTATAAATTCTATTTGAATAAGGACTGAAGATGTGTAGCACACGAAACTAGTTTCCTTGTGCAAATAAATTGCGATTGATTCGCTCGGTGTTGGCCACTGCTGTGACTTAACTATTACTGCATTGTATAAGGTCTTCACTCCCATACCAAACGCAGCAGACTTAAAGCACGCATCGCAGCAACAAGGAACACGCAAATACATGAAATAACGCGAAAATAGATGTGTGGCGGTCAGTGTTCCCCCTAAGAAAATATTACACTGCGCAAATATTTATTTTAGTGCGTATGTACCTGCGCAACCATGTAGACACGCAACCAGTAAAGATTTTCAAGCGTTAAAAGGCCTATTATATATATATATATATATACACGATATTAAGTGTGGAGTGTTGAAAGTGCGCAAGAACGAGATAGCGCTGCGCAAATGCTGTTTAGCGCCGCTGCATAGTGTTGCGATTCAATTTGACCGATTTATAAAATGCATGCGGAGTGGGAGGCTGCGAAGGACTTGGTGTCGTTTTGAGCTGCAGACACCCCGAGGTCGATTAGTAGTGTAAAGGGAACAGTTAATAGAAGTAAACAAAAGTCTGTTGCTCTGACTGAGTATAAAGTTTAATATGCGCAATGCGTTTTTATGAGTAATGGAAGCGAAATGCATTGCAGCAGGAATATAAAAGGTTTCATCTTGAAAACCGAGCCCGACATTTATTTTTTGCCCGATTAAGGGGGCATAGCAAACTTTACCCGCTGAGTCAAAGATATGCGTAACGGCGGGGTATTGGTGACGTAATCGTTTCTTAAGAACAAGTCAAAGATTGTGCAAGTGATTGGTATTTTTAACTTCATCGCGCGCCAGTTTCCTCACCGTCCCGACACCTCAAAAAGTGCGTGAGACTAATCCGCGAGCAGTGAACAAAGGAACGCTGTTGTAATTGCAATTCTAGAATTAGTTGAAGATAAATCACTCATAGAAACCACCGCGGTAGGCACAATGCCACGTCACGAATGAAAAAATCGTTACTCTGAATATTATGAATAAATTTTATATGCAGGCCCGAAACATTTGGCACGTAACCCCGATCCCAGTCCAACTTAGATCTCTGCGTTGCAGGCAATGTCAAGCCGCCGGAAGAAAATGGTTCAAGTTCATCACAAGAACTTTTGTAGTTTCCACATGCAATGAAAATATTCGTGACAGCTAAAGAGGAAATGCGTCACGACAGTTATGGACTAGTGCATTGCCGTAATGGCGTCACAAAATGTAAGCAGGCTGAAAATAGGCGTCCAAGCGTGTGCAAGGGAAATGCAATTTCAGTCGATGCATGAGTCATGCATGGGAACGGAAATTCGTTTGCAGTTCGGTAGACAAACATTATTCCCAGTGCGAGCAGAGACAAAAAGCGCTTCGCTGATTTATGCAAGGGCCTAATGCGACCAACGTCTTGTCAAGATATGAAAGCAAAGGAAACGAAACTGGGTAAGATGTAACAGGGTAATCTCACGATTTGACTGTTTTCAATAGTAACAGCGTTAAATAAAAATCAATTCATTTGATTAATGGACACCAACAAAAAGGGGAAAACCAGCAATGTTTCTAGTACCCGAGTGGCACATGTTTTATATTCCGATATAAAAAGTGTCAAACATGGTTTATTTTATTTCTAATGGAATTGCTGACCAGATTTCCATTGCACTGTACTTCAGCATTTTCGCACCTTAGTTTGAACGTGCTTTTGGTGACGCAAATTGCCGAGTTTCAATGTGTCTCGTATTATACGGTTGAACATCTGTAATGAGTTTGAAATAATTGTTAATGTAGATTTGTTGTATTTATACATAACTTTGCTCACTTCGAGACGGTAAAGATCTTTTGCATTATCGCTGGCGGAACGCGAAATCAATTAATTTCATCCAAAAATTCTACCTTTATCTCCATTATGAGGAGAAGTGACTTTTATTTGTTCCATTATGAGGAGGAGTGACTTCTATTTACTTACTATCTCGAAAATAACAAACGCTGAAACAATGCTACCATGAACACTGCGTTGCCCCGACATCAAAATCTCTATTATGATGGTTAAAATAATATGAAGCAGTTTGTTTTGAGTATCAATACACAAATGCCTGTGCCGCGTAGCGACTTAACGCCAAATTGACTATCATTGGCGCCAGCAATTGCTGAATTGAACGAAAACGTGCAATGTTCAAATCGTTCAGAGATTCAAATGGCTACAAGCTAAGGAAACAGACCTGTAGTTGCCATTATCGGTTATGCTGTTAACTGGAATCGCGAAATCATTGGTTTGACGCTTAGTTGGGTCTTTCCCAATATCAAGGGAAAGAACATATGTGAAAAAATAAACTTGAAGCACGCGTTTCTCTGCTGAAGGATATTGACAGTCAATTACAATCTTGGTCGGTAAAAGACAGCAAGCACATGTCTTTGAATGATTGGCACTAATGCCACTAATGAAGATATCAATATGCTGTTAAAAGATTTCACTGAGTGACGAGATACCAATGATTTTTTGCAAAATTTTCTCGAAAATGTTTTCCAACAGCGCGATTTTCAATGTATTTTATATTTTTATAACAGGGTTCCTACGCAGTCTGGAAAAGCATGGAGAAAATTTTTTGTGATTTTCCACTCTGGAAAAATCCGGAAAAATTTTTTGGATCTGTTAGTATGGAAAAAGAAAATAATTTTCCAGACTTGACCTTTTGACATACATTTTCATAATATTTTATTCAAGATTGATATAATTTTACTTATATCGTGTTAAATATTACAGTGCCTGTATTTGACCTGGGTAGTTCATACGGAAATGGTAAGTCTGGAAAAGGTCTTTAAAGTCTGGGAATTTATTTTCAAAATTGCGTAGGAACCATGTTATAAATACATTCCACGTTTTGTTTTTTGTTTTTTTTTCCAAAAGACAGGCGAGGGGTCCATTCAATGCGGTTCACAGGACGCATCGTCGACGTAGTTAGGCCGTTAACTCGCTGTGCCCCTTGGCACGCGCTGTTGTCTTGAAGCCACGTTGCATGCACCTGAAACTTTTAGCTTGAACTGTTGTACAGCGAACTAAAGCTGCGGGATTCCGCCTTGGCCCAACATGGTCTGGTGTCTGGCCTGTGGA
>Ga0210059_1007299_pt1 | contig 17589 bp, 10 predicted proteins | sample Ectturendosymbi2_FD_188042 | JGI IMG/M metagenome (GOLD analysis project Ga0210059, IMG submission 188042) | Ecteinascidia turbinata endosymbiont from Florida, USA - Sample 2 (SPAdes) (version 2) | ecosystem: Host-associated > Tunicates > Ascidians > Unclassified | place: Key West, Florida... | reverse complement strand
GTACCATGGTATAATAATCTTTAAGTTATGAAATTTAATAAAAGTGATAATTCTGATTTATGGAACGAATATTCATTGTTCCGAATCGCAAGGAGATTGAGAATATTTATTGAGGAATTGAGCAGAACTTGTCAGAGTTTAGGCTTTTGGCCATGTCGCCAAGAAAATCACGTCACCTTCATTAGAAAAACCCAAAACAGCGTTTTGTCTGCTCATTTGTATCATTTACTGCATCGTTTTTCGTTGCCTCTCCAACAATAAATGTAACGTTCACCTTGATTATAATGAAACGATTTCAGTTTCAGTCTTCGATAGGCGTGTTGCAGCAAAAATTTTTCAAAAGGGTTGAACGCTTACACAATTTTTTTATTGTGTTGGCTTGACAGCAGGGTTGCAAATTCGGAGGAAAAATGTCCAACTCCGACCTGTCCAAATTTCCGGTACCGACTCCTTATCATAACATGAAGTTTGGCTGTCAACAATTTTGTAGCTACGTAGAGATGTCATGTGCTCACATTTTTATGACCCAGACCAACCCATACCCATCAGAACAAACCCGTAAAACCCCTTCGAAATTTTGGCCCGTACCCAGCCCGGCCCATAAAGAAGACAACAGTGCCTATTTTGCCTCATGAGGCAAAAGCATTAATTTGCCATTGAACTTGAACGTGAGATAAACTCTGGCAAATTGAGGTAGTACAAATCAAATTCTTTGAACATTTCCAACATTTTAAAAATACTGTTTAGACTTGACCTTTCATAGGTAAAAGTCATTTGTTTCATAACTTGGTTCTGTAGTACTTGTTCTGGTTGGATAGCAGTTTTGTAGGCTCCTCCCAATCATACAGTACTGTAAATTCCAACCAATCTACTGTATATTGCACTTTCGATCACTAACTTTCAGAGAAACTAGTGTTGCAACCTCTCCGGTGGTGTTGCGTTGATTGTGTGATTCACCACGAACGGGATGTGCGCGAAGAACAAAAATATATGTATGTGGCCCGAACAAGCAATAATACAGTGATCTCTATTGTTGCTTGCTGCCGCGGTGCGAAGCTTTGCGCACATGCCGCTCAGGATTTCCGATCGCAACAAAATGGTGCTGTGACCAGGATGTGAAGGTCGTGCGGAGTTCAGCCTTCACACAAAGAACGTGCGATCGGTGTGGTTCGTTGTAAATAGGAGGGGATGTTGTTGCAACCTCTCCGGTGGTGTTGCGTTGATTGTGTGGTTCACCACGAACGGGATGTGCGTGAAGAATAACACCATCGTATGTGTAGCGCCAGCAAGCAATACTAAGAGAGATTGCGAGCATGATCTCTATTGTTGCTTGCTGCCACGGTGCGAAGCTTTGCGTATATGCCGCTCGGGATTTCCGATCGCAACACTAGCTTTCTAAGACCTCTGCGCGCACTACAAACGAATACTACCACTCCCGCACCGCTGGAGTGCGTACGGTGCACAGCACAAGCACACAACACACACACTATACATTATGCGTTGCTCGCTCACATCAAGCCTCACAGAGCTCAGCAAAACTCTTTAAGGTCTAGCAAAAATTCCACCAATGGGTGACACTAACGACAATTTGCGTTATTGAAAAAAATTTTGCTCAACATACTCGTAAGCGCTTCAAAAAAGTTAGCGGTACCCAGGAAAGAATAAGTGTTTGGGCGGTTAACCGGCCCATGAAAACCTGCCGTTGACCGCGATTTTAGCGGCCTATGCCATCTCTAATAGCTACTAGCAATCAATTGAAATCGTGGTACACAGCAAAAATTCTCTGTTTCAATAAAAGTTTCAAAAGATTGTCCTATTATTTCGACAGGCACGAGTTAGGATTTCTTACTTGGGAGTGCGATGCAAAAAATGATTTCAATTGCGTTTCCGGAGTCGGATAAAAAAATCCTGTGTTCTTAGCAATCCAACTACGCCCAAAAACCTCCAACTTCGCAGCCCTGATTGACAGTCCCGCAGTTACCAGCATACCACAATCGTTGCTCAAATATTTCAAAATCGTGACTTCTCTTCGGTCATCTGATAATAATCGCAACTAGCGTTTCTTCATTTTTCCTGTACAAATAAAAGTTTGGAAACTTCTGATTTAGATCATTCCGCTTGCATCACATAAATTTGAGCAGAAAAGCGATCTTCTGCTGCAAACTTTTACGTTCTTACTGGTGACTGTGGTGTTGGCGGAGATTTGTGGTTTGAAATTGGTTATAGGCTGATTCTCGCCTTTGTTTGCTGGCCTGGATAGAAGCAGATCAACAGCACTGGGGAGGGTTCGTAGCAGGCTCGTAACTAGGGGGGCGAACCCTCGTGGAAAATTTTTCGCCCCTCCTGGAAAAATGTGTCGGACATAGTTTGAAACTATTGGACATAGTTTAAAAAATTTGGCGCCTCTCAGAAAACTCTTCGCCTCCTCTGGTGTCCCAAGCTGGTTACGGGCCTGGTCCGTAATAGTATATAGAATTACATGGAAAGTGACCTTTTCAGGGAGACTAGAGCTTGAGTTCGGAGGTTTAGACTGAGAACTTAGGGGGCTTGGCCCGCCTGCCATCATTGCTTATTAACAGTGCCACGCCTTTTTTCGTAATCTGAGCTAGTGAGCTTGATGTTATTTTTTCAAATCAGCAGTCCAATGCCAAGCATGTGAAACGGTATTAAAAACTATATTGGAATTTTACCTATATTAGTGGCGTCAAATGTAATTTAGGGCAATATGCTTTTTCGATTAACCGACAGTGCAGTCTGTATGTTCGTTCAGTTTTAAGCTGCACTGGTATGATGCTTGCTTTTGTTTCTGCATTGTTTCAGAAACCGTATTCGACGATCAATCGCTCTTGAATTTTGCTGCATACGTTGTGACAAGTGTTGGCGCTGATCACCTACCGTTCCATAAGCAATTTCTGTAGGAAATATAAGGCTGCAGTTCTGTTGATGCGCGGAATTGAGTGGTATCAAAATATGTGCAAGGTTGTCGTATACGGTTTTTACAGCAACGGATTTTACGGAAGCAACTGTTTGAGACGCACCGTCACAATGGTTTTGTTTCGCACGATTCGCTGAAGTAGTCATTTCATCAGCGTGCAGCAAGGTGTGACGCGGCTTGTTACAATTTTTACATTTTTGCGAACATCGGCAAATGTTTCTCGTATGCTTAGATCCGAGACAGTGGAAACACAGCTTCTGTTTCTCCACAAATATCCAACGATGCTGCACAGGTTTACTTTTAAAGCACTCGCATTTCCACAACTGATGATTAGCAGAGCAATCTGGGCAAACAAGGGTTGGCTTTGCCCCAAAGGCTGCGGGCATCGTTTGCACAGAGAAAACCTTGGAACCCTTAGAAATAGTTTGTTGTTTTAGTTTCTTATTTGGTTCCGCGTCGGCCAAAACCTGACCAAAAAACGAGTTGGTACGCATTGCTAATTCTTTCACGAATTTCACCAGCTGTTTGAACTTGGCAAAATGTTCGTCAGCGTCAAGGTCAACTCGCTCAACAAATTTTCGTTGCAGAGGAACAGGAAGCCGTCTAAAGACACTTTTCAATGTCTGAGATGAGTTTAACTCGGAAGTAAAGTTCCACGCTTCCATAACTATTTGACAGTTCGTTAAGTCCGTGACAAACTTATCTAAACTGTTCTTATCGAGCTTCACCGGAGGACCGTCAGTGATTGAATGGAGATGGGTCTTAACAACAATATGCTTCTGACCAAACCTATTGTGCAGCGTTTCCATAGCTTGATTCATACCAAGCAACGGCGGAGTTACAATCGAAAGATGCTTTATCGCCTCTCGAGCTTTTCCTGTACACATATCTATCAAGTATTCCAGCTGAGAAGCAGGTTCAGTAACTTGCTCACGAATCGTAGCATTAAAACTTTTGATAAAACCATAGTAGTCTAATGGGTTGCCATCGAATGTGCGCAGAGTTCTTTTAGGAAGAGTGAAACCTTGATATAGCACATCGCGCAGATTCGTTATGGCATCGGTTGCATGGAGATTTGGGTTCAAGGTTGTTTCACGGGTTGGTTGAGGGGTATTGACGCTAGTAGGAACGACCGGACTAAATGAAAGTCGATCATCAGGACTATCGAAGAATGAAACTCCACACTGAGCATTACCAGAAGTTACTGTCGTTGGCAAGTTCTTTAGAGGTTTCATATTTGGCGTCGTAAAAACGATTGGAAGTTGGGGGGTACTAGGCTGTGTCAATCGCGGTTCGGCATCAGATTGGGTATTGAGGTAAAGAGAATGATACTCTACTCCCCCTATTTGACGTATTAACTATCATTGCTTTCTTCGAGACTGGAAAATTTTGCGCAGTGACCGATTCTGAAGAACGCGCAGCAACAATTTTACGAGAAACAACACACGGTTTAGAATCACTTTTTCTTTCGAGCACGGATTCGGTGCCTTCCATGTCCAAAAGAGCTTCACTCTCAGCCAGGTCGGCCAATTTTTATTCTCATTTCCATTTCCCGCTTTTCGAATTGCAACTGTGCTTCCATTTCCGCCTTTAATCGTTCAATATAGGGGCGCTCTAGTCTTCTTGCTCTTGAAGAAGCTGTTGATTTCCTTGATGCACCTGATGAGTTTCCACTGATCTGGCTAGCTGAACCTTGCACGCCAGCACAGTGTTGAGCATACGTCGCGAATTTCTGGTCATATTCGGCTTTTTTCATTTGAAGGTCGATGTGCTTGGTTTCAGCTTCCAACTTCACCTCATGGTAGTCGGGTCTATTCCGAGGAATTGCTTGTATGTACGCAGCCGAGTGCTCAGTGCATTTTAACAAAGCGTCATCAAAGGCTTGCTTTTTCTTTAGCGCTTCATTGTACAAAGCAGTATCTTTGAGAAGACAGTCAAGTTCGTTTTGGAGCTTGGTAACAAATCCCAACAGACCCGAACGAGATCTTTTCATAGATTCAAGCTTTTCTTTGAAAGCAGCCTCAGCATTGGAGCATTCACCTTTCGATGGCAATTCAAGAAGCAAATCTTCCATACTGTTTGATAAGTAACAGGTTGCTTGTTGACTAACTGCAGTAAAATAAACTGTCCTCGCACAGTAGTTTCTAAAAGTAAATGTAGCACCCAGGAAGAGATCCTATTTTCTACTAAGATGAAGTTCGATATAAGCCTGGTACTCAAAAAGTCCTGCCTCCGAAAACTCGCGACTAGTCCAAGAAAGCTGTTGTATTCCCTTGCGGCGATACGATCGTAGATAGATGCCTATAAAGCACGGGCAGTCGATACATAACCAGTCACAAATTCAAGGAAAGCAAGCTTTTAGAAAAATGTCCGTACCAGGACCAAGTAGTTACGAATAAATTCCTGGCGAAAACAAATTCGATCAGAAGCAACGGAATATTACAAGCCAAAAGAAATTCGACTGCACGACAACACGCATCACATTTCAAAAGCAAGGATCACGCGGCGAGCTGCTACCAACAGTTTTCTTCGGCTCGCAGGCGTTGCACTAATCAACGCGTGAGGAATGCGCGAAACCCGACCGGAGGAATTGCTTGGACGTAACAGTCATACACTGAATTTTTTTAATGACCGAAAAAAAGTAAGTTAATTCGGTCATAATGGCCGAAAAGGTAGGCCAGTGAATACTGTTACGGTGAGTTTTAATACTATTACCGACTATCGTAATCAGGGCCGGTTTTAAGCCGATTTCTTCTAATCGGGCCCTGCGCTCCGTCTACTTACCAAAGCAAACTTACTGTACACTTACTATCGAAGCTGCTTGTGTATAGTGCCGGCGCAGGGCCCAGTGTTTTATAAGTCGCTTTGAGGGGCCAAAACGGTTCTCACATTTTCTCAACGGTCTCATAAAGTACAGTAAACTCGCTTTAGTATCACCATCAAAGTACACCAAAACTTTGCTTTACAATCATCTCGGTATTCAGATGAACAGTTACGGTCTCCCAAAATGTCTTTGCAGCCAGCAAGGTCAAACCGAAAACTCTGGAGGGGCCCACAGTGTTTTGTAAGCGTGGGATCCGTTGCCAACGAAAATCCAAGTGTACTGCGAGGCTTTTAACGCCCTTATCAAAATTCTGTGGCAAGAATGGTGATTGTCTTCAGTAATATGTAGCCAAGTTTTTTCACTAGCACCTCGTTAAGGCAGAAAGGGGCTGAATTTTGAAGCTGTGTTTCGTTTTATTTATAAAAGCGTTTCGTATTTGGCAGGCCAGGTTTAAATAGTTGCTGCAAAATGCGGTTCGATATTGAATGTTGATATTTTAATAGTTAATACCACTTGTCCTCTGAGGGTAACGTTTAGTTCGTAATTGCAAATGTGCGCTGCTTAGTGTTTTAATAGGGTTGTTCATTTTCCCCAGGCCCGTAACCAGCTTGGGACACCAGGAGGGGCGAGGAGTTTTCTGCAAGGGGCCCACATTTTTTGAACATGTCCAATAGTTTTAAACGATGTCCACCACATTTTTCCAGGGGGGCGAAAAATTTCCAAATTTTCACCTCGCCTGGTTACGGACTTGGATTTTCCCTCTCGTAAAAATTTGATCAGGCAACCAACCATCAGAGGCAACCATTTGAGATTATTGGCAAAAACGTTTGAAATATACCTAGTTTTAACTATGAATGACTTTTTCAGGTGCTCAAAACATAACGGTTTCTTGAAATGTAACAGAAAATTAAGCCATTTGCAAAGTAACACAAGTGACAATTTGGTTCATGCGAAGTAAGCCTCATAATGTTCTTGTGGTAAAAATTGCATCAAGAAATACTACCGAAACAAGGGTCATGGCATCAATGTCACATTTCGGCGCCGTAATTTCTGAGATATAGCCTAACAAACTGAAAGTTGCAAAAAGTTTGAAAAGTGGAATAACTATCCTGGAAGTTTGAGGCTAATACAGTAGCCTGCTTGCTTGTGTTGAAAAATTAAAAAGTAGGTTTAAACTTATTGGAAGATCTAGAATCATTTCATACGAATTTCTTTAGTGTTAATAGAGAAAACAATTTTAACCCCTTTTCCGTAATATTCAAAAGCTGCTCTAATAAGTGGTTTTTACTTTAAAATCGGCGCTCTATTAAGTGGTTTTCACTGTAACCATTTTCCACGTGTAAAGTATATAGTGATAGGCAGGTGTTTTATTTTTGGCTTTAATCAGCCGAATTTGGGCTATTTATTTAAGAATATGTTTTGTCTGCAACGAAGCTAAATATTATGAGTCAAAGACCATGAGACATGGGCCGAAAATATTCGGTGGCAGCGAAGAGAGGCCTAAAGCTAAGGCAAGAACAGACCGAAGCATAAAAAAGAAAGGTGCGTTAGACAAGTACTTTAACCACGGAGGGCAGTGGGGTACGCAGAAAATTTCCGAGGGGGGTGAAAGCTTTGTCACAATCGTGTCACGTCACAAATCAACTTTAGGGGAAGTGCCGAAGACACGACCATTCTATGGGGGTCCGGGGGCATGTCTCCGGGACCATTGTAAGGGGTTCCGGGTGCATGTCCTCGTTTCCCTCATGAATTTAAAGAAACATTCGTAAACTGACGTCGTATTTGCTTCATTTGAGGGGCTATGACCCCTTTGGTCCCTCCTTGGCTACGCCTATGTTCCAAACTGCAGTAATACATTCGAATTGTAGCAACTAGTAAAAGAAAGTGCAAACACTAGGCAAAAAGTCCTCTGATAGCACAGCATAAAATTGGCCAAAGTTGCACCTTGCTTTCTAAAGTATAAATCATCATAACTGCCTTCAGAACCACATCAAATCCAGTTCAACGTTTAAGTTTGGCAAACCATCAAAGCTCCAAAATTTTCCTAAACATCAGATTCATAGCTGCTCTGAAAGCATGCGAAGTAACGTACAGCACGCACTGCGAACGCTGGATTTCCGTCCCATTGTGACGCAACTAAGTTTCGAAAAATTCAGTCCATGCAGCCAGGGGCGTAACGAGGTCAGATGGCGCCCGGGGCGAGAACCAAGTTTAGCGCCCCAATGCTCGAGCCTGAGGTCTTTCGGGAGCAAATGTACTGTATTGAAAATAGTAATTGCGACATTGTTGGGACTTTCCGGCGCCCTCCGCAGTCATTCGACGCCCCCATAGTGATTTGGCGCCCCGGGAATTGTGCCCCGTTTGCCTCTTCTCATTACGCCCATATATGCAGCTTATGTTAGTAACCGTACAGTAGGAAAAACCAACTAGTTGCAGCAATTTAATTTTTGTAATTTCACTCTTTGGATGACCCCCTTGGATGCCCGGGGCCGTCGCCCCGTTCGCCCCTCCTCTGCACGCCACTGTATGGGGGCGCCAAAAAGGCTCCACAATGTCGCAAGTACTTCATTCAGTACAGTACTTTTATTTCCAAAAGACCTTAGGTTTGAACATGGGGGCGCCAAACGTGTTTCTTGGCCTGGGCGCCATCTGACCTCGGTACGCCCCAGCGACTCACACAAGCCGGTATCTGTTTTGTCCCCCCAGTATTTCTACCTACAACGGCTACATACCGTACAACAGCACAATAAGAAATGACAGCAAAATAAGAAACGAAAGATTTATACAACAGCACAATAAGAAACGAAAGATTTCTTGCGTACTTTATGCGCATTCTCAATTCGTGTGTATTTTAGCAAGTTTCAAACTGTCAGGTCAACCGTAGGTGTCTGCCATCCCAACCGAATACCTTCTCTGCTCGACTGCTATTCGCGCAGCCTAATGTTTTTGCATTTGTGAACTGTCCTGTCGTTGAGTGTGTTTTACTCCACTGTTTTAATACGCAGCCTTGTATGTTTGCAGTTGTGAACTACACTGACGTTGCACTGAGCGTGTTCTACTCCCCTGTTTTAACGCGATGCCGGATATTTGTGCAGTTATGAATTGCTTCGTCTGTCTTATTGTTGAGTGCTGTATTTTTCTCCGGTCTCCTAACTTGGAGAGCTGAAAATTTATGATCGTTGCAGTGGCACACCACGCAACAAGGAGAGTTCGTGAAGAATAGTGTGCATGTTACGTCAACAAACTTCGCCAAAACGTTGGTTTGCAAACGTGAATATGACGTCATCTTGTGACGCAACAAACAGCGTATATCCAGTAACAATGACCACCATATGCCGCTGCTCAATACTAGAAGTTGGTAGGGGGGCATACGATCAAGCAGTCGCCCCGGGCATAACCAGACCTCTGCACGCCACTGGTTACAAGTTACCGTTCACACTATTTAGTCACCGTAACAATGGTATTTGGTCGTCTTCAAAGGCTTCGTAAAGAATAATTGTTTGTCTCCAGGGGTGCAGTGTGGCGGGAACCTGTAGGATCGGCGTTCCCACACTTTTTTCATGTTTTGCTTCAAAGTGAGTTCGAAGATGTTTCAAAGTGACTAGTTTTTTTGGGTGCGTTCCCACACCTTTTTGTTGGTACTACATACTATAGGCCCGTAACTAGCGGGGGGAGGGGCGTCGAAACCCCCTGCAAATATTTTCTACCCTCTTGGAATATGTGTTGACATAGTTTAAAAATGTTGGGCCCCTCTCAGAACTCTTCACCCCACCTGGTTATAGACCTGGCACTACACTACCTCCCTGTCTGCCACCCTGTATCGACTTGTATTATCAATTCGATAATTAGCGCAGCATAAACATTGTTTTCTCCTCGTTTGATCTACTCCTGTGTCTTGAATCAGGCCCCTCTTGGTAGGTCTGCTGCTCAAATGGAACTAACACGTTGGCAGCCAGCCCCTCGTACATAAAATCCAAAGTCATGTTCTTGGACCTTTTGTTCACCTATCAAATCATTTATGTCACGCAGTTTCAAAAGCTACACCGGATTAATTCATGAGGAGCACCCAAATATCTGATCATTTAAATAACGTTGACACTTGACAGTTTGTTTTACGGAATGACTCATTAGCCAACACATCTTGTGAACAACACCTTTGTGCAATATTTAAAAAAATCAACTTTTTTAAAGTCCTCGACGCAAGACAAGTGTGGTATCGGTGTTGCTGCATATTGAAAACTCAGGAAAAGCCTGATTCAGCCCCAGCTATGAACGGGGCAAGTTTCAGCCTGGTCGGTACAACACTGCTGACGAGCAGTTGAACAAAATCCCCAGTTATAACATTTAGTCGCCAGATGTTGATCAGAAAATTTCAGCCGATTGGTTTGACGCGCAACAGCGCGCGCAGAAGGAAAGCATTTGACCTGACAGCAAGGCTTGCATTGTTCAAACACGACCCGATTTGCTCGAACTATGTTTTAATGCGGCAATGAAGGACATAAAGGGTAAGAATCCCTTTAAAAAACGAACCAATGGAGCTCGCAGCCAGTGACACAAAACAACTTAAAAAAAGGCCAAGCGTGGACGCAACTGCAAAATATGCATACAACTGCGGTACGTTCCAAGAAAGTATCAAGTACACGCAAGTATCACAACGATACCAAAAACGTTAAAAGGCAACACTCATTTTTGCCAACAAATACTTGCATAGTTCTGGGCATCGCACTCCGGGTCAAATAGAAAAGTTCCTTTTTCTGCCACAGAAAGTTTCTGTTGAGTTGCAATCTCTGCAAACTGGCAATTGCGTCGAGAAGCTTGTTCTCCGTCTAAGCCATGTAGCTGAGCAACGTCCGAAAGAAGCTGCTGCGAGCATGTTTTAAAGATGCAAGCAGTTTCGCCAACACATCTATGGAAAACTCTGCATCCATTACTGTAAGCAGGCAACAAGGAATTCACCAACACGAGATACCACAAAACTGATTGTATGTTGAAAGGAAAGCGTGTCCGGGCCGAGGTGCTCGGCTGGCTGCATCACTTGCACCAGCGACCGGCAAACTTTCTTTATGATGGCCCAAACCACCCTTTCAGTCGTATTTAAAGGCCCATGCTTGTATTTAAAGGCATAATTTCAAACTTACCCATTATTGAGTTACCTGTTACATAGCAATGCTGATGTCATCTCATAGCCCGTATAACTAAAGCAATGCTTTTTTAAAGTCAAAACAGTCACAGTTCCGGTAACCAACCCGATTCGGTAACCAAGCCCGATTTGGTAACCAACCCGATTCGGCCAACTTGACGTAAAAGCCGTGAGAAAATTTCCGAAGCTAAGGTTCTCATGTGAGCTTCTACAAAAATTGAGGTCAGCACCAAAATCATATACTACAAAAATGTTTCTGGCAGATATAAAAAAGAAACTTTTTAGTAAATGCAATAGCATTCAATTCTGGGCTGGTTAGGATATTCTTGAGTACAGATTTCGAATCAACGAACTCAAGCATACAATCAACGCAACTGCTAACGTAACCCCCACCAAAGTTCTGTTGGCCAGTGTTATCACATAAGAGGAAGCTTTCACTCGTGGGCCAAGGTTGGCAAACACTGACCTTGCACAAAACATGGGCTGTACCAAACCACAGTGCGAAAAGAATGACTCGACGGCAAAAACTAAGAAATATGTTTTTGCTTAAAACTTTCCTACATATGCAAGGAATCTCCTATAACGAGGCAATTTTGCTCGGCACACAGCAGTGACGTGATTGAACACGATCGTCACAAGTTCTCGCGTGGGCGTAACTGGGGGTTAATCAAAGCACCAAACTTCGGTTTAAAAAAGGACGTTTGACGCACGCAGTAGAAGTAGATTACACGTTCGATAAGCCTTAAACCCGGGATTATTTGTGCTCGCGAGGTAAACAATGTGTACTTTGCGGAAACCATGGCCGAAGCAGTGGGTAGCCCGATCAGGGAAGCACTATTAGGGTGAACGCTCACTTGTGTCAAAGGATTTTACAAATTTATAAAAGCGCAAAATAAAAGATTCAATCGAGGCTCAGTTAAACAAGACTTCGTCGATCCACGCAAACAACTCCATGTCCAGACACAAGTGCGATTACTCAACGATCATTAACGGGTGGGACTAACTTTTCATTACGTTGAAGTGATTCTCTAAATTTTCTGTCGTATTTCTCTAGTGTCCGAAGAAAAATAGTTACTATTCGAAAGTAGCAGTTACTTAGTAGTAGTTAATATTTACTATTCGAAAGTAGTCGCGCAAATCTTGCATATAAAAACATGTTGACCCCAAAGTCCGTCACGAATGGTAAACAGTGAAATCTGCATATAGTTTTTTACACACAACTTAACATTTTCGAAAAATCAGAAAAAAAGTCTTCAGTAAACTTCGCAAAACACAGAAACATAAAGGGTTAGAAAAATGTCGCAAGACATTCTTGTCGCATCACACCTTTCCGAAGGAAAAGTTACTGCTAAAACCTCATGTTTGACATCGACCTGGACACAGCGGAACAAATGCTTGAAGACACCCCAGAGACGATGTGTAGCAGTCACGACGCATGCGACCACAAGCACAGTGCTGCTTAAACAAGTTCGGGAAATGCGCACTAACGAAAAAAAACAACAAAAACAAAGATTCACAATGATGTAGCGTGGATGACAATGATGTCACAACGACGTGACGTCGGCGTTTGTTAGGGTTTGTCGAACTTGATTAACGACCATTCACGACGACGAAGTTTCATTTTACAGAAAAAGAATGTTACTACAAATCATTTTACTTGGTGTTTTAAACATTATTCATACAGCTACTTTTGTTTGCGTCAAAGTGGAACATTTAATGCTACAAATAAAGAGCAAACATATGATGATTTAAGCAAGCTTAAATAAGTGAAAATTTTTTGATTTAATCCGGCAACGACGTTGTTTTAATTTCATGAATGCTTCTATTGACTAATTCACGACTAACTAACGATGAACCATTGCTAACAACCCTGTGATGAGTTCTTCGTTGCTTCAATTTCGACTTCAGGATTGGCGCAACTTCGGGACGCATTGCTGGGCCAGCGTCGGCTAACTTTGTGGAAGGCGATTGAGACGAGTTAGACCTTCTCCATTTCCTTAAGCGGTGACTGCAAATGCGAAGGAAATCCGTTTGACGTAAAGGCCTTCGAAGTTAAGAAACACGACTGATTGCACACGCACGCATGTTCAATACTCACGCAGCAAAGGAAAGTATCTGACAAAGAAAAATACAATTTACTCCGTAAAATAAAGATCCTCCAATTTTGACCAACAGCGGGGAAGTCATTGAACGCCATACGCAATACACCAGGTGGCCACCTGCAAGCAACAAACGAAAAAATGTAGAGATGAAGGGCACAAAAATAACGGTTGAACTAACTGCAGTCGTTTACGCACTGGTCAGTACATCAGTCCTTTTACTTACCTACGCCGATCCTCACGCCAATAAAGAGGGTAACAAAGATAAGATCAACCAGAAAACCCTCCGTTCGATTCGTATAGCAAGAATGTTCTTTCATAAACCATCTCAACTGTGACAAAACAGCCAAGGTTAAGGTTAAAGCCTAATGTCATCCTAGCAACAAATTCAGTGGAGTACATTCAAGAAGATCGAAGTGATCTCACTGCCAAATATTGTGGCAACAACTTCTGTTCCAGAAACACCAAGATGAAGGCAAATAGTCATGAAGACAATGCTGACGACATGGTGCAAAAGCATGACTGGCCCCTCCGTCTGATGATATAAACACCTAGCACACAAACAGATAAAAGTGCATGTTACCGTCGAATTCGGTACAAATTAAACCGTACTGCATTGGTATAAACCAACTTATGAAACGCCTTAACACTTATACTTCAAATATAGACAAAAAACATCTGATAACTAAATACGCAGCAAGACAAACTTCTGAAAGTAAGGACACCAGGGCCTTTGAGTTTAGTCAGAGTATATGAAACGAGTGAAACAGTGCAAAAACAGTCTCTTGCAAAACAACAAAAAAGTTGGTCATGAAAATAGCTCAATCCATGAAAACTGCAACTTGCATAAAAAAAAACAAATCGACGAAAATACATCTTCAAAAACACCCAAGTCTCACCATGCAAAATCATACAGGAAGTATCCAAGCGAAGTAGTGATTATCTTCAGCTGGGTGTCAGTGTTGGCATGCCCTGTGTGAGTTAAGGCAAATGCAATCAGCATGGTTAGCAGCAAAGAACAGACCAGTAGTTACATAATTAAGACTAAAGCAAGCATTAGTAAATACACCATGCTGAATTTAAAGCATGCTTATAAAACCCTGTTTTTTTGCTGAGATATTTTGGTCACTTGTCTGAATTTATTTAAAAACTTTCTGTCATCTTTCGTTTTCAGAAACTTTTTTACTGAATTGACTAAATTTTTTTCGGTCATTAAGAAAATATTGATAAAAAAAACAATATAGGACCATATGGCACCAAATAAAGGTAAATCCAAAAGCACACAGTAAAGCACATCAACCCAACCTCTTAGATTTGTTACCACAGAGTCATATCATATTTTTGATGAAAAATGCTGTTGTGTTGTTAGATCCTACAATTATATTTCCAGGAATGATATTAAACACGGCTGAACAGGTGTCATGTGCCATGGACAAATTTTATCAAAGTACTCCACCTATACCAGAAAATTCAGAAGCACATGTCAAATACATTTTGAAATAGCAACAGTGATGTTTTTAAGGAATTTATAAGAATAAAATGCCTGAGGATGCCTACACAGTACTCATAGTATGCAGTAGTGGAAACAGTTTTTCCCAGTAGGATGCATGGTGGCTGACTGGTTGCTTCAAACACTTCTACGGACATCAAACTTATTAGGTTGGTGACTACCTACAGAACTGACTTCCCAAAAAACACTAACCCGTTTTTCTAGAGCTGGAATTAGAAATTTTAGTGCATATCCTGAATTCCTTTAATAGATCCAAAAAATAGTCAGCTATGCTGAATTAAGAAATTTTGATCAGCTGCTAATATTAAGAAAAGACAATATTTGCATCAGGTTTTTACTACACCTTGGTGATGGGAAATTGGGTGGTAAAGCATAGAGGTCTAATCACAGTTTAATGCAGTAAAGCCTTCAGCAGTGATTTCTTGCCATGAGCACTGCATGACATAGAAAAAAACATGAAGAAAGAATGTTTCATTATACTCGCTTCATACTCTTTGGAGTCAGGAGTTCAGATGCCCATCTCCACTTACTCTGCGCCTGGGCCACGATGCTACTTTCGCAGTGAATGTTGCATGAAGCTTTCCCTTACAATAAAATCCTATCCGAAATACTCAAAGCCTTGAACAGAAAGACTTCTTTGGCTAACTCATGTGTGTCAAGTGGCCTGCTCTTTTGGAAGGGCACTGAAAGATTGGAAAGCTAGGGTGCTGATTCCCATGCACAAGGGAGACAGGAGACAAAATGCATCAATTACTTGGACATCAAGTGTAGTCCAAGTACCTTGAACAAGACACCGCAAAACAATTGGACCAAAGCTGGAAAATACCCATTGTGATTTTCGTCCTGGCATTATAGTCCAAATTTTCACTCTCCAGCAATTTTTAGAGATAACTGGAGAGTGCTCCAAAGACGTTTACACATGTTTTGCCAACTTCAAAAAAGCACACCACTGGGTATTCTGGAAAAGGTTTTTGGAATGCTGCAGGAGCAGAGTTGTAAGTCAGGCCAGGTTTTTCAGGTCAGGTTCGAATGTAAGTTTGTCAATGTTTTGGGCCAATTTCAGGCCTGCATAGAAAAGTTTTTCACCAAAACACACTTTTGTTGCCATTTACTGTTGAAGCAACCGAGTTCATTAAATCTTCAATAAAAAAATGATTAATTGTCAATTATCAAGGCTAGTCATGTTTACTTTGCCACAGAAAGAAGGTGCTGCAGTTGCGCATATTTTGACTCACTCAATAACTTTGAATTTCAAGCCTAAATCGGACTTCAAAAATAAATGTTGGGCTCAGGCTAGGTCTGGGCTTCAAAATGAGGTCTGTTTACATCTTTGGGTGGGAGTGTGGTGTTCACAACCACCTATTACTGGCCATCAACACATTGTAATCCTGTTCAGAAGTTGGTGTCCATGTTGGCAGAGTTAAATTACAACCGTTCACTATGGGTGGACTCCAACAAGGGTGTCACTGTTCGTAGCCGAAGGATCAACCACTTGCCTTTTGTGGACGATTTGGTACTACTTACATCTTCTGAACACGGTCTTCAACATGCACTTGATCAAATTTCAGCTGTGCTCAATTAATCGGGAATGAAAATAGCACTACAATGTCCAAGGTATCATTAGTCATTACGTCTCACCACTGCACGCTGAAAGCAAGCAGAAACTGTAGCAGGTCTAGAAGTTCAAGTACTTTGAGTTGGTTTTCACAAGTGATGGATGGTGGAACAAGGAGATTGATACACTAATTGGTAAAGCAAACACAGTTCTGCATGAGCTCTGTGGCCATAAAACGGAGCTTTCAAACACCACATTTGAGCTGTCAGTTTTTAAATTGGTCTTTGTTCCTATCCCACTTATGCTTATGAATCATGGTGATGATCGAAAGAGTGCTTAAGTACAAGCACCAGAGATAAGAATTTTGTGGGGAGTTCATGGCATGACACTTCGCAACAGTCTACAGAATGTGAAATTTGTAAGAATATCAAGCCACTTTTCCAAATAGTGGGTTCTCAGCTACAATGGTGTGGCCATGTGACCAGAATTTCCCATTGGCAATGCGATAGTCCTGCTGGCTACACACATGGAAAAACGGCCCAGTGGTCACTGGTCACCCAAGAACCAGGTGGCATGATTACACTCTGACCTTGCTTGGTCCTGTCTTGTTGCAGAGTCAGAGGAGCTACTGTATCAGAAATTGCTGAAAAACGTGAGGTATTTCAAGTCCTAGGGCTGCTGTACTGTATCTTTGACTCTCTTCAGAAGAAAAGCAGGTATGAAATAAAATGAATCAACCCATTCATCAATGACAAGTACAAGGCTGCACAGCCTGCAAGTACCATTTTTCAAGTCTTTTGCATGATCTGACCAAGATTCAAATCGATCCTACCAGCTTCAGTGGTATGTGCTTTATTCCACAGTCCCACTGAGCTGGTAAAACAAATATTTTGAAATTCCCATAATTTGTAATATAGCTAATAATTTCATATATACTAAATCTGGATTTTCAACAAATGTTTCAAATGTAAATAAGACTGGTTTGACTTGATGCAAAGAGAAACATAACACAGTTATTTTAAGTTAAATGACTGCTAATTTTATAGCAATGAAGTTGGTAAGACATGATGGTATTCACATTTTGAAAAGACGACTTCGGCTAATTGCATATTGGTTAAACGCATAAACCGCTTCATCGCATAGGATTCTAGAATCCCAAACCAAAGCCATTTACACATGAAGAAAATAGTGCGGTTAATCGCATGCCGGTTATTTGCATAGAAATGTACCATACATTTGTAAACTTACAACGCTTGATTGCATAGTTAACTTTAAAAGAGTGTAAAGTGCACTGCTCAGATAGTGTGAAAACCTGTGGTGCCATTAACACTTTGAGAGCCGGTCTACGATATATTCGTACTTAGATTTTGGCCTAAAAAACAGCAGTTTTCGGTTGCCTTACCAACGCCCTAGCTCCTCCGCCGATTGCGCTAGAGAGCTGTTCAAGGGCTCAAACGGATCAGCCAGTCTAGTAGATTGCGCTCGAAAAAAATTTTTTGGTTGGGGTTTACGGATTTTTTGTGACT
>Ga0210059_1007298_pt1 | contig 17589 bp, 10 predicted proteins | sample Ectturendosymbi2_FD_188042 | JGI IMG/M metagenome (GOLD analysis project Ga0210059, IMG submission 188042) | Ecteinascidia turbinata endosymbiont from Florida, USA - Sample 2 (SPAdes) (version 2) | ecosystem: Host-associated > Tunicates > Ascidians > Unclassified | place: Key West, Florida... | reverse complement strand
TAGAACTTTTGATTTATGTCTCTGATTCATAAAGAATAGCAGTGAATTAACTATAAATGTAGAGTTCTCATCCTTGGCTTTTGTTTTTGCCTTGGTTTCACTTTTTTTTACCATCTCTGATTTTTCCCTAGGCCTCCATTCTGCAGTTCCTCTGTTTCAATCCCATGGAATACAACACCAGCACAGTTTGAGGAGGCAAGGTTGGAACACAAGTCCAGCAGAAGTTAATTACAAAGGCAGCAGCAAAACAAACCTACTTGTTAACAACAAAAAACCTACTTAGACCTTATTCAAATAGAATCAATTGAAACGGGTCCTACGCGGTCTCCTTATTCAAATAGAATCCCAGGTAGGTTTACCCAGGTAGGTTCCAATTAGTGTTATCCGAGAGACCAACCAAAAGCTATTTGGCATAGCAGCCGTAACGCATTACCCCTAGCCTACGAGATCCATGCCGCTTGTATGACAAACTGACCCTTTCATTGGAATTGCATCAGGCCAGGCGTATCCATAGTCACTTCCTTAAGTAAAATTTTGGCCTGAGTGCTCACCTATTTTTTGGGCGTAGAAACAAAGCAAATATAACTAAAGTAAAAGATAAACTAACAACCTAACCGTAGCCCTAAAAGCTAACCGTAATCCTAACCCTAACCTATCCCTAAGCTAACACTGACCCTAACCTAACCCTAATCAGTAATTCTAACCTAATCCTAACCTAACAACACTAACCCCTAAAGGTAACACCAAAGTGGAACCTGGAAAAAAGCAAAGATAAAAAGAAAATGAAAGTTGGCAAATCGAGAGTCGAACCGCCAATCATTGGCAATAGGCTAACCATTGGCAAAACCATCGGCTACTATGCCATTGAATAGCAATGGCATAGTAGCCGTATAGCGTAACCATGACACCACGAGCAGGACAGCGTGTTCCTGACAAAGTGACGTTTTTTGTTGTGTTGCATGATGTCATGAGACTGAATGTTCGACTGGTGGCACAATGGCTCCAGCCGGTCTCTTGCCCCCAGCATCTTGGCGGTAAAATAGACACTACCTTTTTTTTACAGCTTTCGCAGAAACATTTCGGTCCTTTTTTCCTGAGACATTTAGGTCGCTGAAACATTTCGGTCATTTGTCTTACAGTTGACATATTAAAACATGCCACAAAAATGTTTTTTTAGCCTATATTTTTAAACATTCTGACTGAAGAAATGACATAACTTTTTTCGGTCATTTCAAAAACATTTCTGTCTATGGCTGAAAAATAACCGAATAAAACCCAGCTACATACCCATTTCAGTTGTACACCCCTGATCTAGGGTGTAAGTTTTGGAAGTGTCTAGGTGGCCCTAAAGTAGTCTAATAGAAGTTTGAAAAGATTCAGATCAGTGGTTTAAGCCTGTTGAGTTTTGAAGTGAATGTGATTGGTGGTTTGAAACTGTTGTGCTACTATTTTAGACTGCATATCATGCATGATGCATAGGTCTGGTATCCTTGTTTTAACAAAGCATGTTTCCTCATTATGTCGGGGAAATGCTGTAAAACATATTGTCGCCAGAATCAGAGATAAAATATCTTCTACAGTTTATGTGCATCTTGAAAATACATCATCACCTGATCAGCATGAAGAATCTGTGGATGTGTTTGGTTAGTTTTTTGCAAGTTATAATGACACAAAAATTGAGTGTTTAAAATTATAAATAATACATTTTAGCGTATCTTTACTGTAATGAAAATGATAATTTCTATCATGCTTTTTTATGGAATGCTTAAGTGTTTTTCATTTTAAGTGTTGTACTAGTAACTATTAGAACATACACTAGTGCCCATTTGCTTTTGTACAAATATTTATTATTTTGTGTGTAGAAAACTTTTATATTATGATTTTATGAAATTGTTACGGAAATGCACATTTATTTATGGTTTTATAGCTTGTGCTTTTCAATTTTCTTTTTAACAGAAGAGTTTGTTTTTATTTATGTGTCATGCATAGACAACTTCAAAGTAGCAAATTATGTTTGCTTTCTGAATCACAGAAAAACAATTCAATAAGGTAAAGGTGCCATTACCATGTGCTTAGAAATACTGCTGCTTTTGCATTCACTTCAAAAGCAATTTCTTAGTTATACGTGCAAAGTATTTTTACACAAAATTATCGCTGCAGAGATATATATGCCAATGTTTTTCTTGTAGGTTTTCATATAAAACATTGTGGTTGAATTAAATTAATTGTTTTCTGCCAACTTAAATAGTTTCTGTACTTATTTTTACCTTCTTCCTGAAATTCTATGGAACGACTTCCGTCAAGTATAATTAAGACAGGTTTTTTTTAAGGAAAATGCTAGGAACCTGGTTTGGATCTATAGGGACCTGATTTCTCTGATTTTAAGGACCTGATGGTAATTTTCTCTGATTCTAGGGAACCGATTTGAAATTCTAGAGACCCGAATCGGGTCCTTAAAAAAACCTGAATTAAGATAAAATATCTGCATATGCATTTGCAACAAAGTGCATTCAGTAGTTCGAATTCCATTTGTTCTTCCTGCCAAATTTCCATTTGTTCAAATTTTCATTTGTTCTTCCTGTTCTTCCTTCCTGCAAATTAAATTTAGATTAGTTCCCAAACAATTTACAGAACTTTTTACAAAAATTGAAGATATTCATTCGTATCATACAAGACAACGATCAAGTATTGAATATGCCATTCCTCGGTTCATGGTTATCAGCAGAGCACTCTACTCATGGCTAACTGCTTTTGTGTGCTTTTCTTAACTCCATGAAAGACTGAAAAAGTTATGAAAGAATAATCAAAATATTGAAATACAATTTTTGAAAAGTTCAATGATTTCATATTTTCAATGGAACTAAATAGCTTTCAATTTCAAAATTATTTATCACATGACTAAGACACTTTTGATGTCATAACCATCAAAGTAGGACTTGGACAATGTTGTGATAATAAGAGAGAAGCTCATTTATATAACTTTGATAAATTTTGTATGGATAGAACTGTTTGGAACAATCTTAAAAAAATTATGAAGTTCTTCAACACTTCCCATTGTTGGGTGGTTTACCCAGAAAAAAATTAACCATGTCATAGGCAATCGGCTGTAACCATAATCATGTATTTCATCATAATCATGAAAAATATGTCTTGCACCAATAATCTGTTTTTCTCCTTTATAGTCTACTAATATAAGTCTATGTACCGTATATACTTGTGTATAAGTCGAGTTTTTGGGAGACAATTTTAAGGTAATACTTTTGGGGTCAACTTATACACAGATAATGTTTGTGGAGATGTTGCTCAAGAGCGGTTTTTTTAAGGTGTTTCAGGGACGCGATTCAGATCCCTAGAATGGAAAATCGGGTCCTTAGAATCAGAGAATCCGAGGCTCTTTAGGTCCATACTGGGTACCTAATATTTTCCTTTAAAAAAACCTTGCTCAAGAGTCATATACAATGTGAAAAGAAAACTCTGTCGTTATACATGTTATATGCGGTAGGCATATGTCGGCCTTAACACACATTTAAATTTGATTCTTCACCTTAAAAAGTGCTCACATCTTGACATTACTTCACAAAATTATCAAATATCAGTGTGATTAATTTTAGGGTGTGTAGAATTCTAATCTACGGTCGACTTATACACAGGTAATACTTAAAATGACGCAATTTTAGGTCTTAAAATACATATCGACTTACACATAAGATTGATTTATACAAAAGTATATACTTAAAAAAGAAAAAGATTATAGCTGGTAACCAGAACAAAATTTTTGTGAAGAAACAATCACCTAGGTGGCGCAGTAATTCTGGTGACCTTATCTAATCATGTAGATATGGGACAGTAACAAAAGTGTTAACAGGGCCAGCTTGTTTAGCTTTGCTGTTTCTGGGATACCAGGAAAACAGACTTCATTAATTTTACTAAACCTGGTTATTAATTTGTGCAGAATATTTGACTCAACATTCTTCAAGCTGTGTACAATCACCTTGTTCAAAAGAATCACAACACCGACATCGCTTCTCTGCTGATGTTTTTTCATTTCTGTGGAAGTTTTATTCGGAGGCTGCTCAACAGTGTCATGGATTGGACGTCAATATTCTGCTGCACAACATTGGGACCAATAAAAATAGTTTGCACACTTTGAAAACGTGGGCAGTATTTAGAACTAGATTCTGTTTTTTAAAATCATTGAATGCTTTATATATCACTCAGTTTACAGCTAAAATCATATGGATAAAGAATGAATTTTTATCAGTGTTCGTGTTGTTTAAAAAATTACCACTAACTGTTTTCTCATTTGGAGAAGCTGGGGAAAGGTGTTTGCAATGTAAGATATTTTTTCTAGCAGACGTAACTCCTTTGTCATTCTGCATGCCTTTGAAAGTGTATGCTTAATACTTTCGCTATATGCACCAGTACCAGATGGTTTACCTTTAACACTTTGAGAGCTGAGGTACGATATATTTGCACTTTGAAATCGGCCTAAAACCAGCAGTTGTCAGTTGCCTTACCAACGCTCTAGCTCTTCCACCGATTGCGCTAGAGAGCTGTTCAAAGCCTCAAATGGATCGGCCAGTCTTCTAGTCTGCACTTGAAAAAATTTTTTGGTTGGGGGTTTGCAGATTTTTTGTGAGTGACATCATAATGAAGTAGTTTTTGGGACATTTTGGCTCACGTTACCTGGCCTAGGGGTCAACCGCTAGGCCAAAGTATTTCGCTCAAGTTTTCATTGGAAACTAGGATTGAGTCTGAGTCTTTTGAACCTTTGATCGGCTTTCTAGCGTTTCTGGTTCAAAAGTTATGATCTAAAATAAACAGATTAATTAATTATGTAATCAACTAATTAGTCAAATATTTATATTACTTTAGATCATAACTTTTGAACCTGAAACCCCAACAGGTCATCCGAAGTATCAAAAGACTTGGATTGTAGCCTAGTTTCCAATAAAAACTTCAGCAAAATACTACCATCTAACAGTTAGGGCCCAGGGTAAGGTGAAGTTGGCCAAGGTGGCCTAAAAGCCCTCAACTTATGACGTCACTCACAAAAAACCCATAACCCCCAACCGAAAATTTTTTCGAATGCAAACTGCAAGACTTGTCGAGTCTTTTGAGCTTTTGACTGGGTCTGTAACGCTTACCGGACTGGAGAAATTCTCGCGCAAAGCCGTGTGCGATCCAGTTGTTTTGACGCGAACTGCTTAAATTAACTTGGGTGCGAAAGTGTTAAGTCCTGCAAACGCCACTGTTTGGCAGAGCTTTGCAACACCACTACTCACAAGCCAATTGAGCTAGAGAGCTGTTCAAACCCTATAGATTCAGGAAGTCTTCTAGTTTAGATGGAGAAAAATTTGTTATGGGTTTGGGGTTTTCTGTGGGTGACGTCATAATGGGGGCATGTTTCTGCCTTGCTGACCAAGTTGACCTGACCCTAGGCACCAACCTGACAAGCCATTTGTTTGGTTCAATCTTTTTTGGAAACTAGACTATCATCAGAGTCTTTAGAGCCCTTGATTGGCATTCTAGCATATCTGGAGCCAAAATCATGGCTCAAAAACTAAAAGTTGGGCAAAGCTTCAAATCCCATAAAGGTAACCTTGGCCATTTTGTGTAACAGCCACCGTAACCTGCTAGCCGATTGAGCTAGAAAGCTGTTCAAACTGTCTAAAGACTCAGAAAGTCTTGCACTTGGAACAAAAATATTTTTAAGTTCCGGATGTTGCGTATTTTATTGATGTTTACATGACGTGAATCCGTTTATGCATATTTTTTTTATATTAGGATGATGTCATCAGGCCCTGGACCCCAAAACCAAGAGCCATTTTTTTGACTCTAGTTTTTATTGGAAACTAGGCTATAATACGAGTCTTTAGAGGGTTTGATGGACTTTCTAGCATTTATGGTTCCAAAATTATGGCTAAAATACCTCGAGTTACTTAGGGAAATCCTTGCAAAATCCCTAGGGAATTCCTGAAATATTTGGAATTTTTGGCCACAACTTTAGCTCCAGAAACACTAGAAAGTCAATCAAGGGCTCTAAAGACTCGTATTATAGACTAGAATCCAATAAAGCTTTGAGCCACAAAATCATCTCATTGGATCAGTCGATGATGTCATCAAAAAAATTGTAAAACCTATCCCAATAATGATGTCAACAACCAAAAACCCCAAACCCAAAACTTAAAATTTTTTTATTTCTAAAATACAAGACTTCCCGAGTCTTAGAGGGTTTGAACATCTCTCTAGCTCAGTCGGCCGGTGAGTTACGGGCTTTAGCCAAAAATAACAAGGTTACCTTTTGTGGGATTCCAATTTTTGGTTTTTGAGCCATAATTTTGGCTCTAGGTAAGCTATAAAGCTGTTCAAGGGCTCTAAAGACTTGGAGATAGCTTACTTTCCAAAAAAACCTTGAGCCAAAAAATGACTCGTTGGTTTGGCGCCCAGGGCTAGAAAATGAAGATTTTTGTTAAGAATGTATATATACGTCACCCGGTAGCCATGGCGGGTTTTCCCCTCATATGTACACATCGCTCAGTACCAAAAGTGTTGAATGTGCTACTATCCAGGTTTTGTGCAAGCATTTTAATCACATTTTTATTAGGTTTTATTTTGTATTTGTTCAAATTTTATTATCCTTAAATGGGACTTATAAAATTCTGCACATGCTGTACGTAAGTTGTTTTTCTCACTTGGTTACAGAGCAGAGACATATGAAAATTTCTTGTGTTCATTTATACCTGTGCATGTGAAAATATTTTTTAAGTCTTGCAAAATGAATTCTGCTGGGTTTTTCCCACCATTAACACTTTGAGAGCCGGCGTACGATATATTCATACTTCGATTTCGGCCTAAAAAACAACAGTTTTTGTTGTCTTACCAACGCCTTAGCTCCTCCGCCGATTGTGCTAGAGAGCTGTTCAAGGGCTCAAACAGATCGGCCAGTCTAGTAGATTGCACTAGAAAAACACTTTTGGGCTGGGGGTGCGGATTTTTTGTGAGTGACATCATAAATGAAGTAGTTTTGAGGTCATTTTGGCTCATGTTGCCTGGCCTAGGGCCCAACCGCTAGGCCAAAGTGTTTTGCTAAAGTTTTCATTGGAAACTAGGCCCGAGTCCGAGTCTTTTGAGCCTTTGATCGACTTTTTAGCGTTTCTAGTTCAAAAGTTATGATCTAAAATAAACAAATTAATTAATTGTTTAATTAGCTAATTAGTCAAATATTTTTACTAACTTACATCATAATTTTTGAATGCGAAACCCCAACAGGTAATCAAAAGACTCGGATTATAGCCTAGTTCCCAGTAAAAACTTCAGCGAAATACTACCACCTAACAGTTGGTGCCCAGGGCCAGGCAAAGTGGGCCAAGGTGGCCAAAAAGTCCTCCACTTATGGCGTCACTAAAAAGTCCAAAAAGATGTATCCATTTTATTATCGCTATCATTTCATACCAAATTAACCCAGGCTTTTGTTTTCCAGGTAAATCACAGTTATAGCTCCAACGTTTTATTACCCAGCTTTAATGGATCAAGATTGTAAAGGCCTATTTCGTGACAAAATCACTTGGCCAAACTCAACAACAATTTGGAGTGATTTTCCAGGCAGAAATGCTCCAACCAATATTAGACGATAACATGAGAGGTTGCAGTGGCTGGCTGTGGTCAATTAGGACAGAAAATCACATTGTGGCAGTGAGGCAATGTTTGGAGCAGTATCCAAGGCAATCCACAAGATGTTTGTCCTAGGACTAGGAGACAGATACTTCAAGTAGTTCAATTATGCCCATGATGCACCAGGATCTTCACCAGTTTCTGTATAAGATACAGATTTTACAACTTCAGACTGATGCAGACAAGGCTGAGAGACATGCGTTTGGGCAAGCTATTAGTCAATGATTTAAAGACCAGTCCTGATTTGATGGACTTTACTTTTTTCAGTGACAAGGCAAATTTCCACCTTAGTGGTCACACGATCAAACAGAATATGTGCTTTTGGGCTCAGGATCAGTCTCATGAGCATCAGTATCACCCACTCAGTGTGAAGAAAGTGATTGTTTGGTGTGCGTTGCATCGTACTGATATTATTGGAACATACTGGTTTGAGGATGCTGATGGATGTCTGGTAACTGTGAACATAGAACAATACATTTAATTAATGAGAAGAAAATTCATCCTGGCACTAAGACAGAGCTAGGAGTGAACATTGATACTGTAGTATATAAGCAGGATGGAGCAAAACTGCATTTCCCCAACATCACTGGAATATGTCCATAGTTACTTCCTTAGAGACAGGCTCATCTCCCATCATGGACCACCCTTGGCCCTTTGCATTATTTTCAATGGAGATATCTCAAAGACAGGGTCTAAGGCAGTGGTTCCCAACCAGGGGTCCACAGAAAGATTTTTGTGGGTACATGGCCTTCTAATGTATAAGTTGAAAGCAAAATAGCAAAATGCAAACCGCCTGCACTACCTGGTGTTCTAGCTTGCAAAAGAGAACAAATCGAGGGCAACTCTAGAATCCAGGCTACAGAAACACAAGATCTGGCTCATATGAACAAACATGTTTATTCACTTAAACAAAGGTATGCAGTTTGTCATGTAATCAAATTCAATGGGACGTTTGATACTGTTTATTGTTGATTAGTTTATCCATACAAGTTTCTGACAAAGCACATCTTACATCATCCTCCAGTTCAAGGTGATTTCTGTGTTTAGTTTTGAGGAGAGGCATTGTTGAGAAGCCGGACTCACATAAATATGTGGAAACAAAAGGCGGAAGTGAGTGGAGTGCCACTTTAGCAACATTGGGATACAAGCTGATCATATGAATCCAGAATTTCTCAACTGTCTTGTTACCTAAAAGGTCTTGGGTTGTAGAATCATTTTGCAAATCAATCAGCTCATCTTTGTGCTCATCGGGTATGCTGTTGACAGAACATTTGAATGGATTTCTTACCAAATTCAACTCTTTGTCACAAGCTTCTGGAAAATAGTGCTTCAATTCTTCTAAAGCTGTCAGATGAGCTATAATGTTTTCTTGAAGTGACCCTGGCATCTTTGTTTTCCATGTCCAGCATCATTGAAGTAGATTGAAACATAGAGTAATTCCCATCAAATACCTTTCTGCTCCAAAAGCGTAGCTTGCATAGAAATGATTTCAATGCATCTACGAATTTAATAATGTTTGTATCTACCTTGCATTTGGATTGCTCAAAAACATCAACAAGATGCGCCAAACTCAACTTTCATTCGTCATGATCAAGTCACGCCACAAAATCACGTTTCCCATGTTTTTCACTAAAATTTTTGATGTCATTCCAAAGCTGAAAGACTCTTGTTGTCATGTTCCCTTTCGAAAGCCAGTGTACTTTCGTATGAAAAAGGACAACATTGCGCTCAGCATTTTTTCTTCACACAGTTCCTTGAAAATTCACGTGTTTGAAGCACTACCTTTGATGTAATTGCTCAAGTTGATGGACTGCTGAAGCACATTTGATAGTGGTTCTGGTAAAGTTTTTGATGCCAAAGATTGGCGATGTATCAGACAATGAACACCTTTTACAGCTGGAGCACGATGTTTAACAAGTGCTTGAAAACCTGACCTTGACCCGATCATTGCAGGTGCACCATCAGTGCAAATGCCACAAAGATTTGCCCAGGAGAGATTATTATTTTCAAGAAACATAGACATTGTTGTAAGGTTATCTGAGGCCTTACTCGTACTCTTCAGAGCTGTACAGAAAATAAATTATTCTTTTAGCTTTCCAGGATGTATTCAACATCTGTTGATTCATCCAACTGAACTGAGAATAGACCAAACAGCGCTGAACGAATCTCTTTACAACTTGCTCCTTGCTGTCTGTGCTCATATCTGATGTTCTGCTCTGGACTGTATTGTTCGACAATGATATAGTAGCTATTTTTTTGACATCTTTTCCCAGTACGATTTCAACCATTTTTTTGCACGCAGTTTTAACAGCATTTCTCCAATAGTGTGAGGTTTTTTTTCTTTGGCTACAGCAAGAGATACTGCATAAGAAGCATCAAGAATCTTCACATTGCTTTCATGTACACTTCCATGACAATCAAGTTTGATAGTTTTGAGGGAGCTTCTGTGTCTTTTTGTGAGTGGAGTGATGTGTTTGCAAATGTAATTTTAGTTTTGAAGGCTTGATAGAACAATTAGAGAGCACTTGATAACAAATCACACACTGAGGCTTTTCTTCTCTGGCCGTATTTATGTATGTAAACCCATACTCAAAGAATGAATCACTGTACTTTTGCTTCTTGCAGCACATTCTTATATTTATACATAAGTGCAACTGTAAAAAATTTACACTGCACATGTGAAAATGAATAAAAAGATACACTGCAGTTATGTTTGTACAAAAAGTTCAGTCAATTTTTTGAACTCAATCTTATCTCAGACTTCATGCTGAACAGTACTGCCAGATTCTCAAATTGGTTTGTCACCAGAAGTCCCAACAAATTTTGCAAGATTCCACAAAACTTCACCATTTATTTAAAATCTTACAAATCCTGTTTGTGTAGTATATATGAAAATCATGTAACTGTGTCATTAATGATATTTGAAACATCCTGTATACTAAGTCAAAAACGTAGCAGGAATTAGTATTGACCACAAAACAAAAAACACCAAAAATGAGAAATTGTAAATGTTTCCCCAAAAAGTTCCACCTTGTAAAAATGATAAGAATAAGCTATGGGAACAATGTGCTGGATTCTAGCTGGAACTAATCACCATGGTTAACTCAACTAGCCAGTGTCGCTTATCCAGCAATCAACTGGAGAGAGACTAATAAAAACAACAGCTTTTATTTTTGCCTATAAAACTGAAATCTCAAATCTAAGCCTTAACTTACACCTTATTTCTATAACCCCTATCACTAACCTTAACTCTAACCTCAACCCATCAACTCTCACACTGTCAAAAAAACTTTGAGGTGGCCACATCCTGCATGCTGGCTGTGCTAAGCAATCTGTAATGGCTCCTGACAAGAAAGCGAGCTGTAAAGATAGTGCTGCCAAGTTCTAAATGTCTGGTGTAATTTTATAGCATTTTCAGTGGTGAAAATGCTATAAAATTACACCAGACATTTGTCTGGTTCCATGCTTGTTTTTGTCACCAAGTTGTTTCAAATTTCACCAGATTTTTTAAATCTGGTTTCGCCATTTGGCAACACTGTTGCGGTATATTTCAATGCCTGGTTGACCAGTTTTTCACATTTTCTCCCTGAAATGCGAATTATATGCAATTATCCTGCCCTTTACAGCGCTTGTTACGCACAATTCCATTTGTTGGACAGTTTGATTGTTATGCAACAATGTCAGTTTGTTACATACAAAGTTCCATGGGACATTCAAATAAGTTTACGTGCAAAGCGTATGAAACCGTAACTATATCAACTGGTTTTGTCAAAAGGGATCCACAGCTTTCAGCCAAATCGTCAAAAGGGTCCATGACACTGAAAAGATTGGTAACCACTGATCTAAAGCTAAGCTAACAATCCCCAAACTATTCATGTGCCCAAGAATGACATTCAAATGATATCAGGAGAGTTCCCCATGAGATGTTGGACAGGGTCATTACAAACTTCAATGTGTGAGTAGCCACAGTGATTCAGCGCCAAGGAACTTGGATTGAGAACATTATAAACTATTGAGGTGTGTTTACAAAATGGTGATTTACGAAGAAAAAACTTATACCATATACCACACAAAATTTACATTTCTGTAAGACAGGCTTTTGCCAAGTATTTCTTTCAATACAAAATGCTACTTTATCAAAAATGGATGCATCTTTTTGGACCACTCTGTATAAGAAAACATTTTCTTGGTGCAGTGAATCCTACAAAAAAAGTCATAAAATGCATCTGTTTTGTTAACAAGTGTAGAACTACAGAAGTGTGTTTTTTAATTGTATGTGCCTCAGTCCTGAGCTGTCTTGTACTCCAAGCTAAAAAACAAATGAGAGCTTACTAATCTTAAAAAATTAAAAAAGAGGTTGATGTTACTATACCTTCTGCTTTGTTTTATGTTAGCTCAACTTCACTTCATGAAACAATTTTCCATTTGAATCTAATCTGTGTGATTTTCTTAATAAGTAGTTCCTGCTTATTCAACCTGCCTTGGGACCGGATGATTTTGGGCTTATTAACAGGGGAACAAATTTTTGCCACTCTTATGTGCATAAATGAGTATGGCCGACTGCCACTATCGCTAAATCTATGAAGACTGTGCACAACAGCTGCAGTCATTGAGCAATTTTCTTTGTTAATTCTGGCAAACCAATATTCATTTCTGTGCAAGAACATCAAGAGTAAGTTGCCTGACTGGTTGTTGGTGATGTAGGAACTGTCGTTTGTCGATAGAGATGTTGAGTCGTTCGGCAGAAGCACGTTGACTGTATTTTGGCAGTGCTAGGTAATTTTTTAAAACCTCAACTTTCTTAGACAAGGCTACGTCTGCACGTCTCTTCGCCATTTTGAAAATAAATTCTACACAGAGCACCATTTCTCTTTATCAATTACGGCACAAACACATGATTTGTGACAAAACAGTTGAATTAAGAACGAGGTCAGCAGCATAATGAAATATGAAACCATAGAAAGCAAGACAAAGAAGTGAGTTGCGACGCTTTTTCACTCAATTTTAAAGCAAATGTATTAGAAAATAGACTTACTAAGTGGGGTTTTGTGTTTACAAAGCATTTTTTTTTCATTACTGGAAAAATGTAGTAATTCTGGACCAGACAATTTTGGGCTGATTAACCTTGGGCTTAAGCGGGCACTACTGTACTGTTTTTAATGTCCATAAGGACAGCTGAATAACTGTTTGGATAAGGTCTTGTGTAACTTTTATTTTATAGCAATATGTTCATCAACATTTGAAGGTTTCACTGGATCTCAAATTTGAATGTATGTTTATTGTGTGTCAGCTCTTCTTTTGATATATTTTTGCAGCCCTGTACAATGCATTGTTGTGGATATTAGCCCACATTTGCTGCAAAGTGATGGCTCAAATAAAATACTTCGGGACTTTGTTCATTCTCATTACACAGCTGATTGCATACAAGATCCTCTCTTGCCAGTCAGTGGTATTCCAGACATTGAAAAGTTTGTCACAAGTTTTAAAGAGCAACCTGTTGTTAATAGCAAAGGGTCTGTTGTGGTTGGTGGAACTTTTGATCATGTGCACACAGGACACAAACTGCTCTTGAGTGAAGCTGCTCTGCTAACAAATCAAAGGTTATTGGTGGGTAAGTGTACTTAAAATCTGGAATTTGAATTGATGTGTGTGAAAAAACACTTTAGTGTTCAGCATAGTGGCACCTCAAAGTATGTATTAGTGGTGTAGCGTACTCTATTTTCAATGTTTAATATAGTCATTGAAATACTGTGAAAATTGTGTTTAAGAAAAGAAAATCAGTTTTGTGGGTGAAGCTAACATTCACTCTTGTCTTTTTTGTTGGGCTCATCCATTCCCTTCAAATATGATTTGATCCCCCAAAAGAAATATTTGCAGAACTCAAACTTGACAGTGCTAAACTTATCAGGGCCAACATTACTTTTAACAGTAAAGAATATAACCAAAGATACAAGGCATTGCTTTTTCAAGTGTAATTGGGGGCACAGAATCATGATTGGACTGTTTCTTTTTGTCCTTGATGATTGTTTTTCAATAAATGAACCCAACTGGCAATGATGCCTCTGTTGTGAAATATTATCCAGCTAATTCAACTACTTAATGCTTACAACAGTCACCTCAGACATTCGACCAAACTTGGTAACGAATTAGCTAAGTATGGTGCAAAATTAAGAAACGAATGGAACATTATTTCTTGTAATTTTCAAACGTCTTTTACTGTTTTTATAAGCGTGCCACTTTTAGTAAAACCAAAGTGAACTTATCATTTCTAATGAAACGTGGTGGTTTGTTTCATGCCAAATGTCAAGTTAAATGTAAAATCAATCCGCAGTTGCTTGCATTTTGGGAAAACCGTGTTTGGGTGCTATGATTTTTTAATTCAAATATTTTTTTTGAATGCCCTGCAGCCCATGCGCTGCTTTATGTCTAAGTTTATGAATTACAAAACAACATAATGCAGAGTTCCTTGTAAATGCATGTTTTATATCATAAGATGTTGATGAGAAAGTTTTCCACACTCGCTTTAGAGATCGTTGACAAAACCGAGAAAACAAAATTCTTTTATACGAAAGTAAGTTGTTTCCAAGTTGTTTTTTGGTCGTAAACTGACATTTTTTAAAATGACAGAAAAAAATTAAGTCAATTCAGTCACAATGTCTGAAAAAGTAGGCTAGTGAATACTGTTATGGCAGGCTTTAATAAATGCCCAAAATGTCTCAGTGAAAAATAATCTGATTCCAAGATATTGAAAAAGGCAAATCATTTGAAAATTAGCTCTGTGAAGACTCAGCAATAGGATTTCTATTTGTGCCAATGCTGTACTGCGGTGAGGTGGAAAAGATGGTTTTAATACTTAGGAACTTAACGTGCAAAAATAAATAATAATCGTGCAAAGAAAATCACGATTTTTGGGTCAAGTATCACAATAAAATCGCATCTGGAAAATCACTATACATTATTTTGTTAGAATTTACACTACATTTAATGACTCTTTTTAAATATTTTTGTACTCTCTTCTGCAATTCTTAATCTCCAGGTTTTTCATCAAATACCTACTACATTGCCCGGACAACTTTTAAATATACGTTGATCGAAACTTAGCTGGTTTGTCTGAAATAAAGTATTTTCAAATCAGTTTTAATTCGGGTGGAACTGGCACATTGTCTGCTCCATATGCACACAAACCTTCTGTATACATTTTTTTCTGTCATTGACAGTATTGCTGTAGTAAAATAAAAAAGTTTTCTTAAACATCAACTTGCAGTATTCGTTTTACGCAGCAGTTTGATGTTTGTTGTGGCATTTGACAATCTTAACCCGCTGATGCTAGTTACATACCGTAATCTCCAATCATTTTAACAAACACCACCAATAAAAAAATTGTTTGAGCGGGATAGCTACCAATACTACAAGGTTTCATTTTGTTCGGTCACAAACTTCAATTACATGCAGTGGAAGGATCAGATTCGAGTTTTTATGAAAATTTTAATTTTTTGCCTAATGAAGCAAACACCAGAAAGGATACTATAGTGTTCAAATCGAAAATATTTTCAGATTCACACCTCATTTACGGTTCTTGTTTTTCCATATCAATTGATGGGAAAAGTCAATAAGGGAATCGAATTTGATTTTATGGCTTCCTGTAAAGGCGGCTATCAAACAGTCTAAATCAAGCAGCACAACGTTTTTGCCAAAGCTCTGAGACCTAAAGGAGTATGGCTTGGCGAAACACCTTCATACTCTATTCTACGTTTTTCATCGTTTTATTTGCAATTCGTCATTTCTCAACAACGCCGCATTCTTATGGACTGCTGAGCAATATTTTAGATAAAAAAAGCTTTCATTAATACAATAACAAGCGGGTTGCTCATAATTTTAAAAGTGTTGTTCCACTCATTGGTTTTGTTAGCGACTAATAAAACAGTTCGCCGCTAATGATTTACGTTAAATTAACCTAACGATAGCTGTTTGTTGTTTATGGTCGGTTGGATTCCTTTGTAATCCACAGCAATGGCTATTTTCTCGTTATGTTCTTGCAATTGTATTCTTTTCCTAAGGAATTACGGATGGTGATATGCTCCGAAACAAAACCCTCCATGAACTTATCAAACCATGGTCTGCTCGAAGACGTGCTGTTGAAGCGTTCTTGTGTGATGTTGACAACTGTGAACCGAAGAGCTCAAGGTACTGAATGTTGATGCAGCTGCAATGACATTTGAAAGTCCTGTTTCATTTCAATTTATTAATTTTTATGACTTGTTGAATTGAAATCAGCTTTTTTCTTGGTTGCTTTCTACAGTTGCAAGCAGTGGATACTGTTTTTTCCACCTTTAAAGACAGTATCAATCTAGGTGTGATGAGTGAGGGCACTTCACTTCAGCTTTTGTGAAGCATAAATGTGATCTTAGTTTGATCAGGTTATTCGACCCAGTTTCGTTGAAACATTTCTTGCTGTTACTGCGCAAACCACTAGTTTTACTGAACTTATTTTCTTACTTTGTTGTGTAAAACTTGCGATGATGAATATAATTAATGGGGTTGTTTAACATTGTGTACAAAACTTTTAAATTCACATTTGGCCATAGTGGTCAGTGCTTCGTGAGAAAGTTCGTGGTGACGTGCTGAAGCTCCAGGCAAATCGCAATGAGCACTATTTTGCACCTGCTATTTTGGCTGTGTATCTTTCATTCTGGTATTTTTTGCCAAGGTGCAGTGAAATCAATGTTTTGCAGAACCTCAGTTTATGAAAGATTTATTTCGATCTACGCGGTTTTTCCATACAGTTAAAAATAAGACTTAATGACGTTGAAGACAAATATGCAATATTTAGTTAAAAAATTGCAAAAGGATGGACTGGGCAGGCATTCAAGCAGTTACAGATCGTGGAAACATAGAGTCGTATTTAATTTTCCGCGATTTGCGTCTCTCATATTTACAAGTTTCAGTTTTTTCAGTAGTCAACTCACACCGTGTGCCGTACGTACTTTTGCAAGTAAAGCAAGCATAAGTAAATCTTATGTTGGAAAAAGAACTTTTGTTTTGAAAGATTTAGTATTTTTGAAATTCTCCTAAGATAAGTTGAGCCTTGTTAGTGTAGCAGTCTACCTGCCATTTCTTAACACAGCGTTTCAGACTTACCATTAGTGGCGGCGAAAAACACTGCTGTTGCTTACTCCAAAGCAGGCCTACACAACTCAGAAAGCTCGAAGGGCCAAATTATCAATATAAATTTGGCGCGGGCCGCAGAAGTCTATTTTATTTCGATGCAGATATTTCGTTGTAGTATGGAAAATATTCTGGAACAACAATTACTCATTCAAGGTCGAGTTTTTGCAATATTTACTACAATTGAGAAAGCTCTCGCGGGCCGCATGTTGTGCAGGCTTGCTCTAAAGCAATAGTTTTTGTAGCACTTCGATGCCAAATCACGATGCCAAGGTCGTTGAAATTGTTCGCATTGTGGACCCAATCGGTCCCGCTTCAACGGACGCCGACCTTCAGTGCATAGCCGTGAGCAAAGAGACCGAACGTGGCGGAGTAAATGTCAACGAGGCCAGAAAAAAGAACAACCTCGACGTTTTGCACGTGCACGTAATAACTGGAGGTACGCACTTCCAAAAAGTCTTTCGTTCAGTTTCGTTTGCATGCTCAGCTCAACGTTTTTTATGAATGCAACGCCTAAAGTTGAAGTAAAGAATGCTTTTGCCAAAACAACGTGCTTGTCGCTCTCAAGGCGAGCGGATGCGGACATAGCGATAAGCTGCCATGTTATCCCACTGTTACGACCATCACACACCTACGCGTTAAGTTTGGATTTTTTCCAGGCGTGTGCAATTCGAGACATCGCAACGTATGACATCATAGTCTACTTGAAGCAGCGGCAATCTGTAACTAAAGGAAAGGCTATGTTATTTT
>Ga0210059_1007297_pt1 | contig 17592 bp, 13 predicted proteins | sample Ectturendosymbi2_FD_188042 | JGI IMG/M metagenome (GOLD analysis project Ga0210059, IMG submission 188042) | Ecteinascidia turbinata endosymbiont from Florida, USA - Sample 2 (SPAdes) (version 2) | ecosystem: Host-associated > Tunicates > Ascidians > Unclassified | place: Key West, Florida... | reverse complement strand
GGAAGAGCCTGTATTCGAAACCGTCTTTGACTTGCTCAGGACAAAAGCGTGTGCGCACGGACTTTACGTGCGCGGTTGTCACTTACGAAGCAGAAAGGTACCAGCTGAGCGACTGCGCCACAACTCGCAGGCAAATCTTTCGGAGTTCAGCGACGGTTTCCTTTTGCTCACAACTAGAGCTGGCAACCAAACAATAACAATGCTAATAACAAGGGGAACTGGGGCCGCGATCAGCAACACGCAGAAAACGTCACAGTACGCTACGTAAACGTGACCGGGACAAGCACACCATGTCAAAACACTACCAGGCACTTCAGTCTGACGCTCCCAACGTCATTTATCATCCACGCATTCACGCGCTGTACACACACTCCCCACAACGCTGGCAAAATAACGAAAACGAACACCAGGAAAAGCGCGAAGATAAAGAAACGGCAAAAGCAGTGTCCAAAACAGATATTCATCACCACTGTTCATCAACTCCGTAAAAGCACATTTCGGGCTGTCGCTTGTTACACTGTAGTGCTTATAAAGGAAGCAGAGAAAAACTGGAAGGGATTATGATTACAACAGTATCCAGATAAAGCGATCTGATGAAACACCGGTTATTGGTAATGTTTAGACCGACTAATTCACAGCTCCATAAGATGAGAAAAGCAGCGGAAAATCGTGCGGCGATGCAGACAAGGACTTACACGAGTGCGGTTCAACACAGGCCAACACGAGCGCGAGCGAAAGACTGATTTCAAGGTACGCTCTGGCGAAACTCTTCCATTGTTTGTCACTAAATCAGTCCAGTTTTGGAAACCATGTTAGGTAGGCCGACGACTAGTCAAATGATAAATATCGCAGGAGTTGCAGAAAACGATGTTCGATAGTATCACTTTGTCAAATCACGTCACATCGAGGAACTTTTCCGAAAGAACAACTCACGACAAACAAAAGAACACAGCTACCAAAAATCTACCGTTGTAACAAGCTGAAACTTCACGTCTTTCGAGAAGCCCCTAAAAAAACACAGACAGCATTTATGTACGTTGCCCAATAACAGTGCATCACAATCGGAGAAACAAGAAAGACTCTCCAGGCAATCGCCAAGCAACCGTCGCTTCAAACGAGGTCGAAGTATTTGTCGGTGCGGAAGTTGTTCTTCACTCTGCCACCGTCTCCTTCGCTCACGAAGCGTTTGCGACTCCTGAAAACAAAAGATATAAGTGGAAATGGGGTGAAAGCTCTTGTAAGGCGATAAGCGACGCCTGGGATAGTGAAAGGAACTGACCAAGGTGTAGGACACATCAAACATTTCGTAGGTTTAACCACATGCATCCTCCTGAAAACTTGAAAAACCAAGATACATTGCGATGTCTGCAATTAGACGTTTGAGTTGGTAAGCCACGCAGCAGCAGCAATTGATCACTCAGCATTGCCGACAAGTGAGGTCTTGTCGCTCTACTTCCGCAACCGGACTTCGTGTAGTCTTCTTTCAGACCTCGGTAAATAATGAGTTGCGTTGTCTTTTTTTCACTGAATTCAACATCTCCCAAATTTTGCGAACCTAAGGACTATCAACCACGGCATCGTGAGTCACTGAACCATATGACGTCACGCACAACGACCCCCGCGGAAGCTTTGTCACGTGTGGACTGGTGACGTACTCGATGACAAATCATTGCTTGGCGGTGAGTCGAATGAAACGGGCGAAATGCACCTCGCGTAGTTAAAGTCTACCTCACACCAGCAAACCATGCAGCAGTGATCATATTCGAGGTCCTCAATCGGGCACAGTTTCCTTGTATGACTCCGCACCGCTAGTGATTGATCATACGCCGATACCAAAAGGACAGTTCGAGCGAAAAGATCACTTCAGCATAGCCGGAAAGCGCCGCGATACACGCAGCAATCCTGCAGAGTGACCGACCTGTTCGGAGCCTGGATCTTCAGCTTGTGTCCGATCACCTTCAGATCATAGCACTTGTTGACGAGTTGTTCCAAATAGAAGTAAGCGTTCGGGACGTCCAGGCTGATGTCGGGCATCTCGCTGTAGACGCGCTGGAAGCCCTGCCGGGGTAAACAAACGGTGAGCAGTTTAGGAAACGAAGACGGCTTAAAACTCGTAACAGGAAGTGGCAAATCGAAAATTTTCGTAAGTTGCTATAATTCAGGGGTCCCCAACTTTTTTGCCAGAGGGCCACATAAGCTATTACGCAACAATTCGAGGGCCGGACATCTTATGTAATGTGATTGTTTCGGTACCTGTTACATTCTACCAAATCAACAAACTTTTCGTAAGTATATTGTTTTTATTATTGACAAACTGTCTGCGCGGGCGGGATTTGTAGTTGAGACCCCTGCTATGATTGATCGTCTCAGTCGAATTGACTTTTCTTTAATCCAACGTGTGAGATGGAGGAAATGCAACCGTGGATTTAATTTTCGAAAAGGTCGGTCCGGGTTTCGCCTCACTGATAACAACGTTGCACAACAACTGCATGACAGAACAGCTCATTGCTGCTGCGAGCGGAATACGTGACTTTGTCAAACTCAACAAGGCCTACGTTGAACAAGGCTTTCTCGGAACAATGACGACACGTTGTGACTTCACAAACTGAACTGCCACCCACTAACGCCAACGCATCGACGATTGGGCAGTAAACATCGCCATGCCATCAGGCAATGTTTTAGCACCACTTTGTTATTGCTTCCACTTGCTAGACGAATAAATTGCAGTATATTAGACTCTACCACGTGTTCCACAGAAACAGAGTGTCATTCACCACAATATAGTCTAATAAAAAACAGGACTATTTCCCGTCATTCGATGGTGCACAGTCGATTTGCATCCATTCGCGTTTTCATATCAAAGCGTTCATTTGGATCCTGACCAAAAGCGACGGTGAGATTCGTTAATGTCACAGTCACATGAGACCACGTTAACAAGATTAAGCCCGAAATCGATCGTTTGGGATTACTTATTTGGTTGGAGGTCTACTCATGATGGCTTTTTATGACTGTTGAAACGTAATGGTTTACTAAATGAACCAGGAACGACTTCCGACAACTACTGTCAACAAACGCTCTCAAATGGATGTGTTGTTTGGAAAGTCGCGATCAAACTGTACTTCAAACGCACTTGTTTCAAACGAGTGGTTTGAGATCCATATACTTTCCAGCTATAAAGCAATAGATTGAACAACACGCGATCGTCACACAATCTTCGGTACATGTCACGTTGACATCAGGACATGCCGCGGAAGCTAACTGTGAAGAAAGTGACGGCTAGAATTGCTGCGGAAGGCAGTGAACAAGCTGAACAAACTTATTAAAAGTCCTGCCAATGCCGACTGCCCAAGGTATTGCGGACTCTATCCAACACACAAACAATCGTGGTTTTAAAGACCTGTATATGAGCGAACAACATTTTCGCAATGAGCAGAGTGTGCTTCGTACCGCAAAGCAAGTTATCCTTGCTCACTCTTGATTTGCCGAAAGGAAAACCAAACACAGCTGACCGGAACCGAGGCTGAACAAAAGAAAGCTATTCATTGTCGCTCGACTGACCACGACGGGGTGTCGTGTTCTACACTACACAAACAACCTGTTTTCTTTCAAAAGGTCTGGGAAACAGTTCGCGAGGTGAAAAACGCCCTGCGGTAAGCTGATAGGCAAGCCGAGAAAGTGGCGGGTTGCTACAGCATGTCGCAATAGAATCGAAGTGCTTACGTGTACAATCTGATCGTCAGTGACGACCGTCGTGTCTGAAAAGCGCTTCAGCAGATGCACCAGCATGTTGCTCGCCCTGTTCGTGCTCACTTCGATCGCCATCACAATCGCCTGGCAAGAAAAGCATTTGATACTAAGCTCGGTGCAGCTGTTTAAAGCTTGCTAATGCCGAATCTCGCAGACACAGACAAGTAACGACAAAGCTTTGCAGCGTTCAATGATACTTTTGCAAGAACAACTTTCGGGCGACAGTTTGTGTGCTTCCAAGCCAACGACACCACATCACTAAGGTAGTTTTCGACAGTGGGTTGCTTTCGGCAGCCACGATGCAGTTTTTTTAAGAGCTGTCACTACGTGTGAATGTTGGGCAATGTCTTTCACGGGCAAGACACCACTGAAAGCGTCTGGCATGCAAAGGTGCGGCGGAGTAAAGTCGACAGAAACCTTTTCACCAAATAAAAGAAGCGCTATCAACTTGGCGTGTTGTTTTTTCCAGCTCGTCCGCGCTTTGAAACCTTAAGGAAAGCGAGGGCTGTTTTCTTCTGCACTCGTGAAGTAGAAATTTGACAACGGTCCGCACGTGCAAAACGACGCGTGGCAACTGGCGGAATACGAGAAAGCCAGCCTTGGCGAAGCGCAGAATTACGTTGGTATTGAAACCAGATGCGCATCTTCTCACGTAGCCTATGTTTACCAGGACTCGGCACAACCGTAAGGAAATATTAAAGAATGCGCAATCGCAACAAACGGAAGACGCGAGTCGCGTTACAAATCCCAGCCGGTTGAAACGAGAGCGAACGTTAACGACAGATCGCCAACAACTGCGGCCTGGGTAAAAACGAAAACAGTAGTCGGCCGGAGCTTTTACTTTGAGGAGTTACTTGGGTTACAGTAACCCATCAAATTGTCTGTTGCGCAAAGTCGCTTTTTAAATGTTCAAACACTCCTGGAACTTTGTTTCTAGTTGAGGATGATGGTGCTTTGCTTCGTCGGAAAAGAAGCGTAAGGCACCAAACGCGGCTGACAGTGCACACCGCACAGGACCAAGGAGCGTTCGCACTTGCGAGCAAATTCGACTGGAAACGCGACATAGCGTTTTCAATACATCATACCGGGAAGAACCTAGCCATAGAATGACGTTCTCACAAACACAATGACTGTATCGATTGCCAGCACAAGTTCCGGTCGGCGTGGCTCACCTCATAAACCAGCTCATGATGGAAATGGGGAACGTCAAGGTCAGTGACACATCTCAGTGCTTCTTCGCTGTCGCCAGAAGACAAATACTCCTTTAGTAGAGTAGTGACCTGACAAAAAGAAGAAAAAGGTTTTGCAACAAAGTATTTTGTTGGTGAGGAGAAATTCTGCAGTTTCTACTAAAGCACAGCTTGACACTGGGTCAAACTAACAGCGCCCAGTAAGGTTGAGCTCCGGCAACCTTGATCACAACTCAGTTGTCTGAAGAACATGGTTATAACTATTTTCAAAACGCGGCTACTACAAACACTACCGCGCTGCGTGCCCTGATTTCGTAAGCAGACATGAAATTTCGAAAAAAAATCGAAATCGACCACTTCAGGTTTGCTCCACTTTCCCTGTGGATGAGCGACAATTTAAGATTGTTCCCTTAAAGATCAATCTGAAACAGTATAAAGCAGCTTAAGCAGGTTTTTATAAGGAAAATGTTAGGTACCCGGTATAGACCTGTAGGGACCCGATTTTCAATTCTAGGGGCCCGAATCAGGTCCCTAAAACACCTTAAAAAACCTGGATTAAACCAACCTCGTATTGCGATTTTATTGTTTAACACTGTAGTGTGCATGACGTGAATGTACCTCTTGCCCACGCAAGATAAATCATGGTTGCGATGACTCTGAAGATCACGCTATCAGTATATATATATGACGAATCATCATACGTCAATGGACCGCTGCTGTCAAACGTGAAACAATTAACAACGCTAATGCTGCAGACCCATACCGAGCAACTTTCTTCAAGAAGAAAAAGGTTAAAACTAAATCGATGGCAAATATGGTTGGATCACCTACGGAAGTCGGAATGCAGTTGCCATCAGTTATATATGCATTAAGCGTTGGTTATTAACATAGCTCTAACAACTTTCTTTCGGACACAAGTAAGAAAATCAGCACAGCTAAAGGTACCAGTTATTTGTCTCTGTAAGTCTACTTTGTGTTTCTCAACCGTTTTTCTTACGTGGTTCAAATAACTTTTGGCAAAAATTACATGGTCCACTGCCTTGTTAGCATAGGCTATGCTTTCAAACGCACAAACCAACGCACCATTATAAGTACCGAATTTGCTCTTCTATGCAATTCAGTGAGAATTTTGCTGCTGAACACAATCAATGTGTACCCACGCTGTAGTGATTAGATGTCTACGATAACTGTATAACGCCCACTCGAAAACTGCGCCATGGCCCACAGGTTGAGAAACGCTGGTCTGCTAGAACTACGTACGTTGTAGCGTAAAAATAATAATTGCTAAGAATTTTTCTGAAAGTCCGACACGTCCACTTCGTTGTGAAAAAGATTGTTGAAAGGCACGTGTATTTCATATGGAAAGCAAGATTAAAAAGTAATAACGCATAAGTTAACATAAAATCGCTGAAATTTGAAAACTACCATCAAAGATTCCAAAACTAAAAAATCAATTGTAATCATGGTTGCAAAATTTGATTTCAACATATCTGACGAAAATTCATCAGCTCTTTCACTAGTTCCGAACAATAGGTGGCGCAACGCATACGTCGCACGGGGCATGACCTTGTGAAGCTCCAAAAGCGAAGATCACGCGACCACAACAATGCGGGCAAACTCGGCGAGTGTTTGAACTAGATTCGCGCAACTGTTTGACAAATATGCCGCGACGATACTGACATCAAGCTTCGCGCAAAACAACTCTGATGGCATTCCTCGGTTTGGAAGTCTCTCCACATGCAGTAATGCCATCGTTTAACGGGGATGGCCCATCAGAGGTTTCGAACAATTGAAAACTTTCCGGAGAAATGGCGGTCAAAATTACGTGCAACCAATTTTAGAACCATAGTCACAGCAGACATAGAAATCATTTTCAAAATGATTATATTGCCTTTTAACCAAGCAAGTTTGAGGGTACAGTACAGCAAATGCAAAAATAACGAAAACTCTTCCGTTCGAAACTACCCTTGCATCCACGTTGTTTCCTCGGTTGTCTCCAAAACAGCGGTATTTTTTGATCAAAGTGCGCATGAAATCAGTATCTAACTAGCACTGTCTAGGTGATGCTAGAAAAGTGTGTTCACAACGAAACGAAAGTACCTAAATATAACGACCAATTATAGTTAATTTCGTTCATCATCACCATAGCTAAACGTATATCACACCATTCGGTCAACACACGTCACCACGATTACGGTGCTGGCACGAATACCGCACCAAGCTCAGCTCATCACCATCTTACAGGTATGCAGGAGATACAGCCAGATTTTAAAGATAGCGCGAAACTTGGGGATCATAACGCTAGAGACTGGCTTGCTTCCTCGAATGCCAACTGAAATGTTGACCGTAGTGAGGAAGCACACTATCAATCTTTCGTGTTGCGTGACCTGGGGATTTGCTGCCACAGCACCCTGCACCAGGTTGCGGCAATGCAACCGCTTGCATCGAATAATCGAGAGCGAGGCTCCAACGCAAAAGCGAATGACTTGAATTGCAGATAGCACTGCTAGATTCCAAGCGACTGCAATCCTAACCGACACGATCAAGGAACAACTCAGTCAGCTGCCAACAGGGAGGCAGTATTAGGAAGGAGGTGCCCGAAATTTCACGTGTTTTAAGCATAATCATTATTGCGTGGATATTTTGCGACACGCGACATGTGGTCACTGCGGCGAAACGTAAGACAGATAAAATTGCACCATAACTGCATCATCTACTTTCAATTCGCAAAATTTTCGGTTTGAAGCAATTTCTAACATCAAAGAAGATACGTATCACCTTCCTTATCACAAAGCATACACACTACGCAGCAAAGGGGCAAACGCAAGACGGTGCAACACAGGATAGTACCGCTCGTTCGTGGACATAGCAGTGCGTTTTATCATCACTACAGCGCATGTCCCTTCCACGGTACCCTCGCTTTAGCTTTAAACGATGCACTGAGGTGACTTTTTTGCCAAAGCGTAACCGCGTCGGTTACACCCAAGTTTTGGCAGGAACAGAGCAAGATCTTTTAAACACTGAGGCCTGGTCAGCAAACTGTTCTGTCTGGCACATTCCACAAAGGCATGAAAAATGAACTGCTGTGAAATATTATTCGAGCAGCTTACCTCCCACTTCGCATAAGAAACCAAATACCTGAAAGACAAACGAGACCCAACCTAGCCCGTAACACGAGGTTATGATACTCAATCCGTATGTAAGAACAGCTGAGCACGAGTGGTCAATAAAACAAGTAACACTGTGTTTTTCACAGCATATTGTCAGGATTACCACTTCACTGATTTTCACACCTATCGTGCCCAACTGGTTGTTCGATAAATCTAGTCGCTGAATTAAATGGGCTCCTGTACTACAAGCTTGCTCTGAATGCAGAAGTTGCATGCGATTCTGTAACAACTGCATAAAAGACGGAATTTTCCCTCTTTTTATAGACACGGTCTTTACAATAGTCTAAAACTTTGGTAGGTTTAAAATGGACATTCGCTAAAATCGTGCACTCGTTTCTAGAGTGCACAGCAGACTTCTTCAGGGCAAGCCAAGACCGATCCTAATGTTTAGGCGGTACTTAAAGCAAACATTCTTTTAGCGAATATCAAGCTTTCAACGTCGCTGGGACAAAGAAAATTCTTGGTGAGATTAAATCAAACTGTGAGCTTGAAGCACCTTGGGGAGTTTGCATTCCATTATTCGCAATTCTTACCCATGATGAGTTGGCCGAAAAGAGTTCACACAGAGTTACCGTTGTGTAGGAAGATATAGTTAAGAAACATGCCGCCGGCGCAAACAACCCGGCCGGGGTCACGCACCAAACCACTTGCTTCGCATGTCTGCAATGCGGCAACACAACTGTTTGCTGATTGGCTATTGCCACGAAGGCGTGCTTGCTACAAAACACACCAGCCTCAGCGCTACCCGAAGCACCTGTTCTACGTCGCCAGCAGTCGACGTAACCACTGCAAGACCAAGCGCAGAAGTAGCAGCCGTTCAAAACCTTACGGGTGGTAGAAATCGCTCCGATGCATTTTGTTACTTTTTTTACTACTTTATGAAACGTCTTCAACTAAAAATTGGTGTGTGCTAGCAACAGAGAGAACTTGACCCAGGTGGTCTTTCGCCAACCGTTTGTGATTCAACATGTTAGAAAACGATCGTTAAACTGTGAAAATTGATGCTTTTATATTCTCATCAACATGAAACCAATTTGCGATCTTTGATGTTATTGTTTTTCCTCTTGCGGCATTGGTGTTATTTCGTGATTTGAGTCACAAAAATGCATGAGTAAACCATACCGTACCATGGCTGCTACCAGCTACAAGCAAGTGTATGGGAAATCTTCGCGTATCACTGAAGTGTGATGTATCATATGCAACTACGCAAAAGACAAAAAGATACGCATTGACTTGCATGGCAACAACACAACGTGCTTTGCGCGTTTCTTCTCAAAATTACCCTTGTTTTCTGAGTGCATGACAAGAACTGCGCTCGGCATCGTGATGCTGCAAAGCGACACCTTATTAGTGTAGCCTCCGGTCATTGGCAAACGCAACCTGACACAAAAATAAGCCATGATTCAGAGAAACTGCGCCTTAAATTCGCAGTGTTCAAACGCACGGAAGCAAAATGAGGCAATCTCCGCATGACGACTTGACGTCTTTCTGTGCAAATTAATCAAAGAGATCTGCACTTTTCCACGTAGGCCAGTTTTGCAATCGAGCCCATGCTCACTGTCCAGCGCACAAACAGAACGATCTGACAGCGAACACTTGCGAAATCATCTGAAAACAAACACTCGCGAGACGCAGCAAACAGGAAAGCTGCAAGCAGCGTCCACGCACAGTGTTTTGCGCGGCAACAGACCGCCTGCGATATGACACGCGGCCAGAATGAACACAGGTACAATTGGCATGACGAGCTATTGCGTCATGCCGGCATGTGATGAATATGCTCTCGGCACATGACGTGCTTGTGTTTGCAATGGCACGATAGCAAAGTATCGGCAACTATTCACTAGTGACAACAATCCACACCGTTTTCTAGATTGCGCAGCATTGCCTCCTCCCTAAACCGTTGTGTTTGCCAGAACCTTTTCACGTCAGGAACAAAACTGACATTAATTCAGACAGAAAATCCCGTCGCTAACTCATCTTCACAGGCTTAGCTGCAAACTAAACTTGCAAAAGATTTATACCGAAACTTGGGACGCGAATAAACATTTGAACTTTGACTTTGACACATCCAGTAAGTGCATGTAAAATATTTACCTTTTCCTTCAGCACAGACACTGGCTGATTACCGCCAGCAACGCCCCAAACATGTTTGGAATAATGTTCAGACCGGATCAAAAGCAGCTGAGCCTCCTTGACGCAAGCCCTGCAACGAAACCGAACAACCATTTCAATACTCAACACAGCAACCTAAACCACGAAACCATCCATTCAGCCAGGGCGGCTGCACCCAAAGCTCATGCATGTTAACTTTGAAAAACGAGCAAGAAAACACTTCCTAACATTCCGCAAGTTCATATTCGTTTCATTCAGTGTAACTTTTCAACCACACACAGCTTATCAAAAAACTGAGCGTACATGGTTAATTCGTTTTCATCATCCTCCTTCAGATATTCGAGAAATTGCTTGGGCACAACACGATCATATATTGCACGAGCCAAAAATTTCCCAAGCACCTGCATGATGAAACAAAGGTGGTCAGACGCACAACGATAGGAACAGGACAAATTTGAACGCAGTGGGTACGAAGGAAGGCAGCACGTTGACACGTAACAAATAAAAAAGAAATAGCGAAACAGATTAGGCTCGATTTATTACGCAGCTGATTTGATCTGCAACTTAACGTAGCGGAATAACTATTTTCAATTCCTACCACTGGTGCGTCAGGGGTGTCGAGGCATAGTTCGGGTAGATCGTCACACAGTGACAAAAGTCCAAGTTTAGTATCTTCCACATCCAAGAAAGGCCTACCAAGCTGACCGGAATGATGCCCTGAACAAAAGCAAACGACACAAGTGACATCAGCCAAATCAGTGGTGTCGGGATTGCAAGCGCATCCCCAAAAGTTTTGATTCGTCGAAAATCCGGGCAAAATCTCTGAAAATCCGCTTGAGGCGATTTCTTCGAAATACGACCCAATGAAGATGTACGAATAAAAACCAACTTACCCATTTTTGCATTGTTATTAAGCTCCACTTGCTGTTTAGGAGACGAGAGAGCTAAAATCAGTTCAGATGCTAGTTCCCGAAACTCGTTCTTCCTTTCCATTGCTAATGTAATCAAACAAATAACCACCTGCAAAATGAACGTCAAAATCTGTAGATATCAAATAAAACTTGTCGGGCGATTGTGAACTACCCATCAACTTAATAAAGCCAAAAACCGAGTTTTATTATCGATAATCGCTAGTAGCAATTCATTTAAGAAAAATAGGCAAATATACAATATAGACATAAACGTATTTGCGAAGAAGACACACAACGGCAACCAGACGAGCGGATAGTTTCTAGCATGTGGAATTTTTATCGGAAATCTTTTTTTATTGAAAATGTGCCGGATTTTTAACAAAACTTGATCAGATTACAAAAAATGCAACTCCTCCGATCGGATAGGACTAGTTATCGCCAGATTTGAATCTAAGCCAGCACCGCATACAATGTTAGGTCAAACTTGGGATATCTAAAGGATTTATGCCGAAAATACGTTTCATGAAATGCGGAATGCGCTCGTGCCGCTTCTCCCCCGTAGAAACCACGCAGACTGTGCACGCCAAATAAAACTCTTGCACATAATGCTATTTTAGATAAGCTGAACAGTAAATACCGGTTGAAACAATCTATGAATAATTTGTCCAACTTCAAATCGATATCGAAAACCTTACCAGTCACAGCTTGATTTACAAGTTACCAGCTTTCGAGACTGATGTTTTCGCCAAAAGAAATTTGCGTTTCGGTGACAGGCCGAAACGATCGTAAAAAGAAGGGTACAGGTTAGACAAGTTTGCAAGGCATGCCAGTCAACTCACCAGTGCTTTCTTTCCCATAATGTTTATGTCCCCAAGTGCATCCTGAAAAAAGATGTACTCCTAGTTAATACAAGCAACGAATCAAAGACAATTTGGGACAGGCGTTACGAAATTTCGGGAACACACCATTTCATCCGATTTAATTGTGGCGCCGTTATTGTTGCATCATCATTTAATCACGTGTGCCATCCTGATTGAGGTTCTGAGATACACGCTGCACGGTGGTTTTTACCCTTTCCAGCCCTGGGGACCCCTTGCCTGCGGTTATGTCATTAGTCAAAGTGGTGGTCGTCGTTGCTTGTGCATCTGAGGGTTAAAAGAAAACACTTCGCCATTCCTTCTGGGGACTCCCAGATTTCGCACTGGGGACCCCGTTAAGAACCTCTGTGTTACAGGACGATCTTATAAATAACAAATGTCGAAACACTTACTATCACTTCAGAAGCTTGGCAGTGTTCAAAATACTCCTTCAAAATAGGGACAACCGCCTTTTCTATTTCATCGCGATTCCATTCAGGCTTCATCGATTTGAGTGTAATATCTTCATCCTTTTAAATGATCATTTAATTTTACAATTCTTACTAAAAGCAACAACTTAGCCAATGCAATGCTATGTGCTGCAACCACCGGCGAAATGCCAAAAGAACTTAGATGTGAAATCTAACCATGCACCATGATATGTTACTTTCTTGCTTCTTAGACATCAAAACTCGTGCCGATACCTATCGCTACTCCAAGCAGAGAAATGCGCGACTAAAATATTTTTGTGCACTAAATAATCAACTCAGATCACACCTACAGACTTGACAATCTACGAGCGTTAACCAGAACCAACCACTAACATTTCTGCAACAATTAACAAATTTTTCAAGCAAGGCCGAGCGCAAATGCCAATAGCTAGCTTACGTGTTTTGCAACGTTGAAATACTGCAATGCTGTACAAGGGCAATTTCAAATGTGACTAACGGTACATGTTGACTACTTTTTCATTTCTATAGCAAACATGAAATATAGAAGAAAAGTAAAACCAGTAGCATTTGTTAGTGATGACTCATACTTAGTGTTTGCATGTTTGGAAAAATTCTCCTCTCTTTTAATTTTTTGGTCATTTGAATATTTGTTTGTGACTAACGGGACAGGGGACAAAAGTACCAAACAAGAAAAATAAATTCAAATTCCAAAGTCTGCTCATTGACTGCACAGATACTCTTGATTTGGTAACATTGTGTGGACAATATATCAAGGTTTCTAATCCACACATTAGTTTTCAATATTTGCTAGTTATAGTTTGGCAACGGAGATATTTGCAGAGCATGCTCTTGTGACTAACGGGACATGCTGTTTGTGACTAACGGGACATTTTTATTTGATGACCACTTCTATGCATTTATTTGCAAAATAAGCCTCACAGTATTGAATTATTCTGATACAAGGCTGAGAATCAAGTGAGTTAACTAAAAAAACCTTGTTCGAAATCACTTTTAACTGTTCAGAAGACGGCATCCATTAGAACGTGACCTGCATTTCAAAATTATAAATTCAACTAACAAGAACTAATAAGCAACCAATTTTGGCTAAATGCAAAGTTTGTAATAAACTTAAATGAAGATATCTGTAAAGACCATGGTGATGTAAATGTTTCCTATGCTATGCATGCAAGCAAATGAATCCAAATCTAAAAGAGCACTTGAAAATTTATTGGTTTAAAACTTCACTCAAAAACCAAAAATTGTCAAACATGATAAATCCATTGCTGCACAGATTGAGATAGTCAAACATTATTTTACAACAGCTTGGCAAATGATGAATGATAACTACAGCAACACAGGCTATAAAAATTATCAGAAATTAAGACTGGCATTACCAATCTTAAAGCTAAAAAAATTGAATATACCACTGCAACTTCATCTTCATGCAATCAAAAATGGTTTATATAATACTTCAATTCAGCAGCATTTTTTAATACTGCCATAGCAATGAGTACCACTATAGAAAATAATGTCACAAAGAAAAACTTATACAGCACTGCCACATGAAAAGCTAGTTCAAATGAAACAAGAAAAAAGAATATTTAACAAAGTAACACCTCATACTTTCCAATGAAATATTAGTACAACTTAATAACATGGAACAACAGTTGCAATCACAAAACATTCACAATAAGAAAGACTTGTTAGATTTTGGATTTTTATTTAGGCCTATAGTTTTTCATCTGCTTTCTTTGCATTTCTAAATATTTTTCATATTTCTTCAATTTTTTGAATATACTTTTTTTCTTTTCAACTACAGCTTTAGCCATTTTGATATTATCTAAAACAATGTGGTCCAAGTACAGACCCGCAGGCCGCATGTAGCCCACCACAGTGTTTTCAGTGGCCCTTGGAAGCATTCAGAAAAATTTTCAAACCTGATATTTGTTGAAAAACGTGTGAGGTCACATTTGGATAAAGTGCATTTTCACAAGAGCAATACCCTTTCTGTGTACCATTTTGTTTTATACATTTATTTTGTGATCAAATCAGAAGGTTTACAGTCCTCCACTAATCCCCTGACTAGATAACCTGTGTTTTTTGGACGTTCCTTGTCTTGATGCGTACATGTGGCCCAATGAACTCAGTACCACCAAATAAATCTGTCTATCTATCTGCTCAATGTTGCTTTCTCAAAGTTGCCCTCGAGCCAAAGTAATTGTTTATCCCTGTAATAGGCAATTTTCATTGGAACAAGCATTTCACTACAAATGTAAAATACTAATGGTGTTAGAGATTGCAGAGAGCTTCTGGAATTTAGTCAGCAAAGAAAGATTTCTCAAACTGAAAGATTTAGCACCAAAATGCTCTCAATTTGGAAACACATGTGTATGAGGGTACATTTTCTACGATGAAGCAAGTCAAACCTAAAAACAGAAATCTAACGGCAGATGAAAGACTGGGCGATAGTCTCCGAACTGCACCACTAACACTGGTATTGATGAAGGAACAATAGTGTCAGAGAAGCCTCCACCACAGGTTTCCCACTGATAGTTCTTTGTGATAAATTGCTATCTGCTATTGTGTAATAATTTCAATGACACACGGATCTTCCCTTTTTCAGTTTTAAATGCTGCAAACCTGTTGTTTCATACATCATTTTTTTAGATGTTGCCCACGAGTTGTCATGGTTCTGTAAAATGGCCCGTAGGTTAAAAGTAGTTGGACAATGCTGTTCTAAAATAAACAAGCATGCCAGCTAACTCTAAACAGAAAGATGCACAATTAAGTCAATTATATGCTAACGTTAACAAAACAGCATTAAATTGCTAAAGAGTTAATCAAAAAATTTATTGCCATATTGCTAAAAGGTGCATCAATTTCAACAAGAGGTCTCTGGTATGAACTGCTACTTCACCAACAATCACATGTTTTCTAAGGTGGGTAGTAGGGTAATAAAGCATAGTGTAAGGGACAAATGTAGGTACAATAGGTTAACATAAGAAAGTACAGTAAGACTAAGAGGCGGGTTGTACAAATAAATATATATAGTACAGATAACATTTTTAATCCATTTTTCTCTACTCAGCACCATCACAGACACCAATATTTGTGAAAAGAAACTAACTTGTCCTTTTATACAAAGGAATAACTTGGTGTTTCATTTTTAAAGGATTTTTTTCAACAAAACATATTGTGACTAACGGGACATGTTGTGACTAACAGGACATTGTGACTAACGGCACAAAATCTTTTTCACTATAAACAAAGAAACCACCATTTTTGACAAAATTCTCTGGTTTAAATACAAAGTGCACACTAAATAATTAATTAATCCGAGGTATTGTGTAGAAAGCCTTTAGGTTTTACAGGAAAAAACTTTTAACAAAAAAAATGTGACTAACGGGACATCTCTTTTAATATTATTCAGATGCTAAAATTCCCAGTGATGAAACTTTTTTCAGGTAATTTCAACATGGAAATGATTAGTTTACCAATAGTTTAAACCAAAAAAATTACTTGACTAGAGAAAAAAACATTTAAGCTCATTTCAATGCAACCAAAAAAACATCTGCAAATTTAACAATTTTTTCGTGTTAGGTTTAAAAATATATGTTTTTGGCATCTGTTGTTTTTGTAAACAGTGTTTTCATAAAGACTGAAGTCATTTAACAGTTTGTTTGCTTCAATTTTTTGGTTTTATTTTTTTCAACCCTGGAGTACCTTTATCGTGGAGTTTCTCACAACTGTAGAGGTTCAGTAATGTCAACAGCCAACATTGATCAGCGTCTGTATGGTAAGGAAATGCTCATAGGCAAAAAGATTACACAAGGTATTCGATGCAATACACTGTCTGTAGAGGTCAAGAAACATTAACCTGCAATAGTTTTTTTCTCGTGCAACTGCATGTCACGCAGGTAGATATGAAAAGTTCATGATTTTGCTGGAAGTCACTGGAGTTATGTCCCATGACATGTAACAGTAAACATATTTCAGAGGTGTTTAGTTTCAAAATTAGGCTAAAAGCCATCACAGGCTTTAGCGAAAAATGTTTACAGCACACACTCACAAACAACAATCACGTACCAGCTCTTCTGAGTCGTAGTTGGGATCATGATTATCTAAGCAAGATGTTTCTTCAGACAATTCATCTCCTAATTTGCCCCATGTTCCTTTGCCTCCAGCTCCCCCTGAAATATATGCAGACACAGCATATGACAATTGGTTTCCAGTTGATAGTTTGTAAGCATTCCTAGTTGTAGTATGGTATGGCCAAACTTTTTTTCCAAACCAACCGCTTTCAGGCAGCGTGGTGCTCTGGTATTTTTTCACAGAATGCATTTTGCTTGAACAGTTTATCAGATTTCAACAAAAATAATAAATCTGACATTTTTGACAGCTTTCTGCAACAATGACATAAATATGATAACTTTGCAAAACACATGTACTGCATGGAACTGACTGCTCATTTGGCAACCTTCCAAAAAATGTTAAGTGGTTTATGGAAAAACGCCACTGGTGCCTATGTTGTCAAGTCGCACCTGGTGTTTTTCTGCGCAACTGCAGTGAAGTAGCATAGCTATTTCCAATATGTCAGCTGCATCATTCTCATTCTAATCCTCAGGTCCAACATCTAACAATTCACAGTAAACCTGATGAACAACATACCACTTAAATCAATTTGTTTTCTACTTTTCATCTAATTAGACAAACTAAAGTATGGTGATTACCACTTTATAAGCTCAAAGCTAATAAGTCCATCTGCTTTTAACACCCACTTTGGCACGGTCCCAATTTACTCCATTTGTTCCTGAAGTAAATTGCACTGTTTTCTAAGGTACCCTGTTATAAAGCTCATTTCGGAACAGGATTGCATCATATTAAACACAAAGATGGGGTTATGAAGGCTTGTGGTACAGTATGTTTCAACTGCAGCCAAGCCACTGCTGTTTATTTCTTCCCTTCACGCCCTCTCTCACAATTTTCTTCTGAGTGCCAATCTCAGTTAACAATCCAGCTGTTGATTTCCAAGTTTAATAAAGTACAGGTTGCTTGTTTCTACAAATCATCCCTAGTTATACCGTGGCATTCAATGTTGCAGAACTTACATATTGTGTACAGTTATCTACAGTGTTGGAGTGACATCTAGTCTG
>Ga0210059_1007296_pt1 | contig 17592 bp, 13 predicted proteins | sample Ectturendosymbi2_FD_188042 | JGI IMG/M metagenome (GOLD analysis project Ga0210059, IMG submission 188042) | Ecteinascidia turbinata endosymbiont from Florida, USA - Sample 2 (SPAdes) (version 2) | ecosystem: Host-associated > Tunicates > Ascidians > Unclassified | place: Key West, Florida... | reverse complement strand
TCTCAACACTTGGTAAAAGAGTGATAAACGGGGTTGGTTGACTAGATGACCGCCACGGTCTTTCGCCAATCCTATATGACACAGCGCCCCCCTTTGTTTACACTGATCAACTATTGTGCCATTGTGGTTTCATTTGCTCCAATGTTCGCTTACTATTGGCTTACTGCATGCGATGGCTTTTATGATGCTTCTGCTTGTTGGTTGAGTCATATGAAACAATAAACCATTGACCATTGACCATATCCAAACAAAATAGTGTTATTCGCATAAAATCAAACATTTTGGCCTCCCCAAATTTTGGGCTGGCTACGCCACTGACTCGAGATACTTGAAGCTAGCGATGAAACGAGCGCAGAGGAGGTTTTGCTAGCAGTGGTCCAAAATTCTATACAAAATATATCTTAGCAGTCCGTATCTTAAGTAGGCCGAGGTTTCCGATGATAACACATGTTTTCTAATCTTACCTGGGTGCGTTTCTTTACAACCAGTTGTAAGAATTGCTTTGCAACGAGAGGGAAAATTTATTTTCGTTTGGTCTATTAGAAAGTATTTTGAAAAAGATGTAAATTACCATTTCTGAAGCTGCAAACTGCTTCAAAAATTGGCAACAGACAGCATAACTTTTTTCCATGTTGAGCTATTGAAATTTCAGTAGCCTTGCTAACTGTGACACCTCGTCGACTGCATGTGCATGGGCGTCAGAAGGGAGGGGCAGCCCTGGGTTTTGAAATTTTTAGCAAATAAGGTTATTTTCTTAGTTTTGAGTGGGAAAAAACAAATTTCACCACTTTTGGCCCGCCCCTTGTAAAATTTTGGAAAATTCCCCTAGTGCCCCCTCGACGACCATGTGCATGTGGTCAGCTGTTTGAGTCTGTAAGATTGCTAACCAACAATACGACGCTATTGTCTACATAAAAACGTCTGCACTTTACCTGGATTGTTTTTGAAGAAGTTTCTCGATATCCTAGTGAAATGGTTGCCGCTCAGGGTGGCTTTAATAAGCTTTCTGTTTCGAGAGAACAACTTATCAGGCAAACTTTGAATTGCGTTCCATTTCAGGTCTACCGACTCCAGTTCGGGGTTGAAGATCAAAAATTTATCGAAAAGTTGACCAACTTCTGATCTATCCAATGAAAGAACCTGAAAATTAAAATATTTTTTGATACTGAAAAGAACAAACCTAGAATAAGAAAACTAGCCATGTTGTTTCTAAAACTAAACACATAACGAAAACAGTTTTTGGCACTTATCAGAATACAGGCAAACTTTTTGTGAGAAAATATAGGACTCATTGTTATTTTTCTGACCCTGATAAGTCGACAAAGTACATGTCTGACCAGGATATAATTTTAATAATTATACGGTTGAATTCAGTAGGATTTTTTATCACAACCTCAAGATATCCATCAGGCAGTATACGAGCATGATAGGTAGCATAACCCAGGCTCTCCGTCCAATTGTAATTATTCTAATGGTTTTAGTTTTTGACAGTTTGTTTGCTCAGCTTAATAAACTTGTTAAGTAGAAGACATTTGCCTTGATTGATTTCCAGTAAGTGACTACCACTATCAGGGCAAAGCCTGATCGAAACTCAGACAATGCACCACCATTGATGACTTGAAGCTCTTGGCAGCCAAGATAAGGAGCGATGAAGATATACAGTAAACTACGTGATGGTGTCAACTTCACTGATCTGTTGACTGGACTGTTTGCAGTTCACTTGTTAGTCCCTGTTGAACATCTTGCTGTTTTCTTTTAGCAATCAGTTTTCCAAATATTGCATTACAAATATTGCATTACTAGTTTTGTTTTCATCGTATGCCATCAACAGACAGGCGATCTTATCTTACAAATTGAAGTACAAAGTATTTCTGTCTACCGAAACTTACTTTTAGCCTGGGCAGATATTTCAAAACATTATCTCGCAAAGACGTAACATTATGAATTCGATTGAAGCCTGCTTCCAGCCATTCAGTGTCTCCTCGTATTGTAATGTGACCAAGTGTTTTCAAGTGTCTACTTCTGCATTTCAACTGCTTTAAACTGCAAGCAAACAGAAGTCTAAAGATTCGACTGAGTTTGTAAAAAATCAGAAAGATTCACATTTTTCGCTTTTTAACGTGAACGGAAATACACGGCGCGGAAAAGTTAACAGTACAGCATACGAGAAAAAATCGTTTATCACAAATATACTTTGAAGCGGTACTTCTGCATGAACGCTTGCCAACATCAGCATATCAAACAAAAAAACAACATAAAGGTCAGTGCATGAAGAGCTCAAGGAAAGCAAAACTGCTACGGAATCCTGCAGGGCAGAAACAAACAGGATTGTTTTTTCTTCCGAAAACGAGCGCTCTTGACAAATGAAAGGCAAAAAGCTTGTTACTCTCAGCCATACTAAGTACCTTTTGCCTTGGTGATATCTTAAAAATTACAACGGTACAATTTGTTAACTTTTTACATCACATAGTTCTCATGTAATCTAATTTTCCATGGTCCCAGTGAAAGCCACTGTTGGTCTCTGAAATTCGAAAGAGTGGCTGAAATAGGAGATAATGATTTAGAAAGTGGTTTGCGAAACTACCGAATACAAAGTAAATGTACTGGTTTTGCGTTCAAGAACGTCTCTTTCGATATATTTTTAGTGGCCGACCAAAGAAACCATTATATGAATAATTATACAAAGCAAAGAGCTAATTGAAATAAAAGAGGCTGAGAACCTACTAGAGACGATCTCCAGTATAACCTTGATACTTGAAATATCTGGCTTGATTAACCCAAGAGCAAGGAGTTGGTGTTCCTGCATCTGGTCGTGTGCAGTTAGGCGCAACAACCCAACCTGAAAAAATGTGTTGTAGGTTATTTATTAGTTCTACAAACGTTACAACTGATATCATTTTGCAAGATTGTGATTACGTCATGGCAGGGCCGTCGCCAGCGGGGGAGCAGTGGTGCCCGGCCCCCCATTTAAAATCGGTGCTCCCCATTTCACATTTGGCCCACGGGTTGCTGCATACATCCAATACTGTATTTTAAAAATGTGGCTCCCCCTTCTGTTTTTTGGCCCCTCCTGGTTTTTGACCCCCCCTGCAGCTAAATCCTGGCGACGGGCCTGCGTCATGGGCAGTAGCGTAGTCAGACGAAAATTTTGTGAGGGGCCAAATATTTTGACTTTTAAGCGAGCAACAGTGTTTTGTACGGACTGAAACGACAAGATATGCTAGCACAAAATTACAAGATATGCTAGGAATTTGGGGGCTTGGCTACGCCTATGGGCATGGGTGGCAGCACAAATGCTTTGCTTTTGTTATTGAGTGACGGCAAATGGCAGCAGGCCCAAGCCTGAAATTTGCTTGCCGGTAAGGTAAGGCCAGCGGTCTTGACCAACATGCGATACGGCGATTTGTTCATTGAATGTGGCCGTGGATTAATCGCCCAACCTTTCAATAGAGACCTCTAACCTTCAAATATCGCCGCCTCAAGAAATTTTTTCCAAAACTTAAATGTTCCCGGGAATAAATAAAAGCTCGAGGTTTTCTGTAGTTTTCGAGGAGTTAGCCGACTGTGCTCTACTTTCATCTCTTTCCGATGTTTCAAACTTGCACATATCTGTATTCAAGTAACTACTCTCCACTATTTCAAATAAGCAAGGAATCAATCGAGCAAATTTTTAATAGAAAATCGGTTTCACGTAATAGTACGCGTCGTCAGTCCAGAAAGCTTATTCTTTTTTATATAGCAACTTTTTTGAAACGTGCGTGGTTTTCGCTCCACGGCTATTTAAATAAAAACACTCTTTTTGGTACGCTCAGAACGGGTTTTCCACTTTGAAATATGTCACAATGACGTCACAAGTAAGCGGAACATACCTCAAATATTGTGTTGCTGTCTTACGCATCCGAGGGTGTCTTCACTGACTTTCTATCCCTATCCGATCGCGAGTTAGAGGCCGATAAAAACTTAAAAGTTTTGTGGTGTTTCTACGCTAAAAGCCATTAGTGCATGGCTTTTGTCTAAAGGGTACATGTTGAAGTCCGAACGCTATAGCAGCGCTTGGCGCGTTGCGAACAAAAGCACCCACTTCGTCCCATGGTGAGGCTGCCGGCACTTTATCTCAGTGTTTGAATGTAGTTTTGACTGTTTCAGACATGTTGCACACCGAGCAAGGCTCAATGTTTTGTTTCAGCACAAGTAATAATTTAACAATTTTGATTCCGCAACTTCTTTACTGCCAGAGGGTTTCAGCTGTGACTACAAAAGGTTCGTAAAAGACGCACTTGGCAGGAATGACTACTTTTCCGACAGAGATGATTAACCTCTTTCGTAGACTTCCGAAACATAAGTTATGCTGACAGTTGCCAATAAAAAACGCACTTTATCTCTTCCTTCTCTAGTACTGGCCATACTGGCAGTGATGAATGAATGAAATCACCTGCAGCTTAACTTTTAAAAATTAGTTAGCCTTATCTGGCTTTGAAATTTCTGTTGTGTCCCATCCATTTGATCCTAAAGTGCATGAATCTGTGCAGATATTGCGCCAATGTATTCAAACTTTTGTCAATAGCTTTTGTGATTTGAAAGCGTTGCAAGTGAGTCTCAAAGAACTCACTCTATTTGGAAGCACTCACTGTTTTTCATAGAAGTCCCGAACAGCAGACCTGCTGCCTGCAAAACAATGCCCGCGGGCCGCATGCAGCCCGCAATAGCTTTCGCAATTGCAGAAAACGTTGCAACAGCCCGACTTCGGATATATAACAAATTTTCGATCCAGTAATTCTTTCAAACTACAACAAAATGAAATAGATTTTATGGTCCGAGGAATATTTGTGTTGGTCAGTTTGGCCCTTCGAGCTTTCTGAATTGTGCAGGCCTACCGTTAGTCATTCAAACGGCAAACAGTTTTCCGCAGTGCAATGTTGAGCAAAAGTATAAGTGTATCTTACTTTACCGCACCCATATTTATTCTTACCAGTAGTTGCTACTTACTTGGGATTGAATTTCCACACGGTTAACCGTAAATTGGACCCACCTGTAAGAAAAACTATATAAATTACATGATTCCACGTATCTTACCTTTCACGCAACGACATATCCCGTTAATATCGCACGTCTTGGTGGGGTAGTCTGCCAAACACCCCGGAATGATCAGGGACAAGGCAAACACAAGAAGGAAAAGCATATCTAAGCTAACAGTGGCTGCTGTTGGACAAATTTGGAGAAATGAAAGGCTTGCAAACTGCAAAAAATGAAAGCAAATCAGTAGAAACCAACTTTGATTATAAATGGTTTATCAAACATGTGACTGCTGCAGCGGCGTAACGAGGTTAGATGGCGCCCGGGGCAAGAAGCAAGTTTGGCGCCCCCATGTTCGAAACTGAGGTTTTTCGGAAGAAAATGTAGCCTACTGTATTGAAGAAAGTACTTCTGACATTGTTGGGGCTTTTCGGCGCCCCTCGCTGCCATTTGGCGTCCCCCAAAGTGATTTGGTTCCCAGGAAATTGCGCCCCCTTGCATCCCGTCGTTGCGCCCTGTGCTGCTGTCACACAAACTTATGTCGCTGCTGATCAGGCAAAGTTTGTTGTACTCCCGCTTCCTATAACTATGTATACGAGTATTCCACCCCTAAAATGGAGCACAGCATACATGCGTATCTGTGTTAATGCCGCGCCTGCATCACTAGCTATTTTAGTTGGCTAAGTTTTGCTTTGTTTCGTAGTTGTAGGCTCTACCTTATAAATAATTCCATAGCATTTTGTATGCATCACAAGCATTGGACTTCACAATGATCAACGATGTTAAAATATTCCACAAATATCTCACAATGATCAAAATATCCCACAAATATGCACCAATCGCAACCAATCTCATCTATTCATTTTCATATAGGCCAAGCTATCGCAGGAAATTAGCGATTCCAACCAAATTTTTTATTTCAAAATTTAATCAACGTCGTCCCTATGACGAATATACTGCTTTCTATTCTTACTAAAATATAACATCGTTCCCCTCACTTTGTATTGCAACTAAACATTTATATCCAGATTCCGAAGTAGCATTTTGCTCTCACTGTGATTTTTTCCTGGCCTTAGGTCTATATAGCTACACAGCGACTCTTTCAATGGGTGTAGTACGAACTGCTTCGCAACGTCTGCAGCAACACTATAATCCAGGAAATTAGAGGCAGCTTACAATGGGTTTGTTGACTCCGAAACATCCGGTTGACTTTCCTGACATTGATTTCAACGAACGACATTTACTTACGGGTAGTGCGGCGATGAAGGAAATGCAGTGGGACATGGAAGGACTTAGTTTCAAATACTCTATGGCTTAACATGCCACATCTCCATGCTTACAACTGGATTTTCTTCAATGGAAACAGATTGATGCTTCACAAACCCTTTTTGCAAGAATAAAATTGGAAATACCTTTAGTTTTTAGTTGTCTTGAATTTTACCTGATGTGTCTTCGCCTTCACACGAGGACATTCTGATTTGTTCCCTAATCGCAGCTGCGTGCAGAATAATGGAAATAAAGGAAAAGATGTTTAAAAAAACAACCACACCAACAATAAAGTGACTTGATCACGCTCTACCACAAAGATATAACACTAAACCAAAAGTGATTTGATGAGGAATAACCAAAACTTCTGTTTTTATATCGGGATAGCATAACGTTTGCGCAACATACAATTACTGTAATATGACGTTGATAACAAAAAATCCATAGCGTGATTGTTGTAATTTCATCTGAAAGTGATCACCTCTCACCGTTTTGCAGTAAACATTCTTTTCAAGCCAGGCATATGTACTCTCTTGTGCAGCCCAGTATTCCACCTGGATTTCATTTTTCCCTTGTGCTTGATTTTCCAAAAACAATTTTTTTCCACAATCCATTCCATAAGCTGGCAGACCAAATCTGGCTAAAATTTGGGCAAGTACACACGAATGGTGAATTGGTAAATCTATAGGTGAGGTAGCTTCACCGGCAAAGATACTTTTCCACGAAAGTTTCATTGGCATGTTGGCTTCCATGCTCTCGATCATTTTGCACTGCTACGTTGAAAAAAACCACGCGGTACTTTAATTAGGAACAAATCCTTTGATCGGAACCGCGCTAAGATGATCTTGCATGAAGATTGTGGGAGTCTATAGCGTGCATGAACGGATGAAAGGCAAAACTTGAATGTTTTGCTGACCACGTCATTTTAAGGATTCCAAGAAGCTTGTCATTACGATGGCAAATCTTTTTCAAGCATCAAAAATGTCTGTTATCTCAAGTCCTAACAGAACTGTCCAACTTAAGTTCAAACGGATATTAAGAGATATATGCATGTTAGGAAAAGTGTACAGCTCGGATGTCAACATTCAGTAATAATTTCGCTAGTTTGCAGATCCTGCCCAGTGCTGAAGGCATTCGCCATAAACGCTATAGCTTCTTATCTTTTAAGAAAGGGCCGTGATGTTTTTTCTCGCAGCCCGTCGCTTCATTTCACACACACTGCTACGGCTCATGGACCTTTTGTGCTCTCATCTTTTTACGATAGATTCCATGCGCTTGGTAAAGGATTTTGTCCCTTGATGATGGAGTCTATAAATCAGTTAACGCTTACTGAAAGCAATACTGCTGCTCAAAAGGTTAACCTCGGTCAATACTTTCTTTTGATTGGTTGCTTGTCAGGTTTCTCTAATTAATCTTTTACTATTATACGTGAAACTGCTAAACGCTTATCAATTGCGAACGCAAAAAGGCTGCTCTTCCAAATGATATGTTGTAAGATGCAAAAATGCGAGATGCTCTTTCTGAGAGAGAGAGATGTATTTGACGACGTGATTAAAGTACACACATGTTCACAGAAAGACGAAGAAAATAAAAATAACGCTATAGTTGACAGCAAAACACAAGAAACAGGCCTACAGTCGTTACTGTGTACAGTGGGTCATTTTATTTTATATATATATTTTTTTTCCGAAGCTTGGACATCGGCAAATCCTAAGATTATCTGGTCAAGATGTCCTGTGAAATGTCTTAAAGACCAAAATGTAAATAGTAATACAACAGAAACTCACACGTTCCAAAACATAAAAAGAGTTACGAAGAAACAAACACAAAAATGAAAGCAATGCCTCATGAAATTTAATTTCTGATCGACTGATAACAATTGTAATGGAGTTTGCTCAGATTCATCGTCTTCAAACAGATTTCAATACGAAATTTAAATTTACAGAAGTTTGTCGAGAACTAAAGTGGGATTTCCCATTTGATAATGAATATGAGTCTGCATAGATTTACCTAAAAAGCACTTGACGCCCAGTAAAAACTTTGAACCTTCCGACCAACGTTTGTTAAACAAAAAGCTGGAAAGTAACCTTTCTCTGGAAAAGCAAGAATTTCCACTCCACTTAAAATTCACTTCATGGATTAATTTGTTTCATAAACGAAATTGCGATGTACCTTCCAAAGTTAGTTTCTGGAGTTTGAGAATCTTGGAAACTTTTATGTTTTGCATGTTTTAAGATTCTTTTCAAACACCTGTTTCAACAAGGCCGTCTTGAATTTCGCAAAAGTTGCTTAATTAAAAAAATAACAAAGATGAAAAAACGTAACTGTCTTAGCTACTAACGGCAAGAGTTTCAATTTTGCGTGAGATCACAACGTCCAAGTATCGATTTTAAATTTTGATGATGTTCTAAACAAACCACTGGGACTTAAGGAAGAATGATCAAAGTGATTGAAATTGGTTCACATCTACACTGTGGCTTTTGTGTTGCGTTGATATACGTGAGATCGCCTCCAGACTAAAGAAAAGCATTTTTGAGAAGCCCCGAATAAATTTTATTGATCGGCGTCTCAGCAGCCAGGCAGATTTTCACACCTTCTATGCAATGTATAGCTGAGCCCGATACTGAGCAACTGTTCTTATCAAACCACGGACACGAAAAATAGGAGGGCGTGGTACACGCTACCAACAGACATTGAGCGAAATAACATTATTGCAGAGTGGATGAATAAAAGCTATTTTTTGTAAAAGCCAAAACGCAATCAAATGGCTTGAACAAGCAGAAACAGAAAACTTTCATTGGGCACCTGATTCAGTTCTTTCTTAAATAAAAAAAAATGTTTTCCCATTGTGATGTTTTCTCATCGATGTTGAATTAATTTATCGCACGATTTAGATATGATTATAGATATGAAAAGAATTACCGCTGGAAAAAGAATTGACGCTGGTAATGACTGAGCATACAACAAAAGAACTAGGCAAGAGCAGTGCGCAGACAAGCACTGCACTAATATGTGTTTGTTGTTACACTTATAGTTTTTGGGAAGCAGTTTCCTTGTTTGTTCACCAGTAACTTGAAAACTTTGACTTTCTGCCAAAGAACCGGCCGCTATATCTTACAGAAACAATCTGTAATGTTGAAAAATATTCTTGAAAATGATTTCGGGTTTAGCCAGAAGCAGTGGTACTTGCTATGAAGTAACAGTAGCATTTCCACAAACCTTTTCTTTGAAATTTCAAACTTATCATATGGTGTTTCACCTGGAAGTAAAGTTACTGGATAATGACCGTGACAATCGTGCTCCATGGATCGCTGACGCTGCGTCTTGGTCACACGAACACAGACCCTGGGTTTATGGCACCCGTTTTTAAATTATAAAAAAATATTTTTCATACAATTAAGGTTGATTACAAAAACTACATTGGAAATGCAACTCTTGCTCCGTGATTTGTGTACTAATAAAGTTACTTTGTGCTGCAACTTGATTCTGTAAATGGAACTATAGTTCCCATGCATGGGAGGATGAGATCGGGAGTGTTTGCTTCTCCAACTATGCGTTCTCGTACAAACCTAGCGAACTGGAAACTTGATTTCTTGTCATTCAACAGACTGTGAAAATATCTTTTTAATATTTGCTTAGAACAACGCCTTAAAGTTTGCAAATGCATTCGAACAGGTGCTAGACTCACGTTTTTATAAAAGACTTATCGCAACAACAACCGTCTCTATGATCTCACGCTTCAAAGTCTATTCTCAACAGCCAACCACCTGGGCAGTGGTGGGTTTAGGCGATATATTTTTGGAGCGCATTGCGTAGCTTTATTGACAATGAACAATTGATTTTATCCACTATCGTCGTTTGTTTTAATCATTGTGCTTTGTATGTATAATCTTTTTAACACACCGCACCTACCTTTGTTAATGCTCATGATGTAGTTTTTTATCTGAGTTCGTTGACTGCAAGATGTTATTACTCTTCTGTAAATTTTATCGCAACATTTTGCGGTTTGTTAGCAATTTCTGGTCATTCTATTTAATTTCCTTTTTTCAAGAAAACAGCTTGCATTTACCTCTAATGCTCTGTGATCTCGATTTGGTAAACTCTTGATTGCCATAAACTAAATGTTTTCTTTTTTCAGATAAAAAGTTCTTCTATGCTAGCAGACACACTGACGTATGATTTTCTCCCTCTCTGACTTGACTCCAACTAAATGCATCAGTGTTAAAACAACAAACATCTTCAATTGTGAAAAAAAAACAGATTGATTGTGGAGCAACTTTGGGTACGATGGTCTTACTCTAAATAATTTTTTTCTTACTCTATATAATTTTTTAACTTTTCCAATTTTGACGCTGTCGTTACACGGTAAACAAAGTAAACAAGAGGTGAGTATGATCTAAATGTTTGCATCACATCATTTTCTGAACGTTCATGACTATAGTTGTGCGGCATGGACTATTTTTCAGTCAACACGATTTGTTTTCGGGCTTGACAATGCTCACTTCCGAAAATTTATAGTTAACAACAATATATTCAGTAAGAAGCACAGTGAAGATAAATCAAGCCTGATAATTTGCTTTGCAGTAATTTGCGGTTTGCTGATGTACTGTAGCATGAAGATTTGTCTGTGCATGAAGTTGATAAAAGTTTTTAGTTATAAGGGGTTCATTTGATATTTCCAATTGAGCAGTCAGAATTTTCAGAAAAAGTGCAATATTGAAAGTGGTAACAAGCTCCTTCGCAATTTGCAATACAATCAGACGCCAATGTGCACTAGTACAGAAACTTGGAAATCAACTGTAAAAAATTGATGGTACAGTGTATCCAAACAAACTATAATCTTTTTCATAGTAACGGATGAGAGCATCAATGTGTTGCCGTCGCACGCTTGAGTAATACCTGCTCATAAGAATGTCGTATTTGCGTAAACCTAGTATTGCCTCGTTTTCAGTCTGTGGCGGGTATTTTACGTTGGAAGGAAGACCCTCCGCCCGGAACATGAAATCCGCTTCGTACTTAATGTTTTCCATATGCAACACATAGTCATAGTCTATGTTGCACGGGTAGCAAAGATCTGACTGTGGTTGCCAGTGTCTCGGTTCGGAATAATGAAGCATTAACTGAGTGTTGTTCGGATCAGTTACGAATTCCACAAACTCGTCAAACCTCGGCACTTTGGATAACGTCCGCGAAATAGAAAAACTGCTATCAGGTGAACGATATTTTTCTACTATTTTCGAAGCAAGATATCGAAACATGGGTCCACCAAACTCTGGTTTTCTTTCCAGTTTGTCTCTGAAAGCAGATAAAGCTCTTTCCATTGGTTCTCTGACTACGAGAAACTTGGTGTAAGTCCGCAAAGCATGCACTCTTTCCGATTTAGTAAGATGAGACAAAAGTACTTGGGGTAGGTAATGCACTGCGTTATTGCTTAGAGATCGTGTTCCGTTATAAATTCCGTTCAGGACGCTGAAAAGTTTAAGCCAGTTGGATGACCCAGCTTTAGGGATTTCGCAATAGAGAAGTTTGTACTTGTGCGAAACGTAGATCCACGGCCATTCATTTTGCCTTGAAAACAAACAGAACACGATTTGATTTCGTTACAAGTTTGAGGAAACGTGACGCAAATTCACCCAAATGAATGTCAACATATTGCAAACCAATTTTTAAAATAGAGAAAGTGCAGATATTTTTCAAAGATGACATGACGTTTGCATGGCCATTTACTGTTTGACCCGAAACCTTATAAGCTGTAGCATTAGACTATATCAAATTAAATAAAAAACAAAACAAAAAAAAGTTTTCATACACTGTTTCATATTACTTTAATCCGTCGAAGTCTAGGGGCATCTTTTTATGGGTCAGTTCACATTTCCGCTTGAGAGAAGACAGACGATCCTTCATCCTTAGTTTCAAATGGTGAAACCCGTCAACACCATTTTCATCTGGTTCTTCCACATCCGCTGTTGATACAGATGAGCTGTGCTTCGTGATGGGGGGCTTTTTGCAAAAAATAAGTAGGACATTATTGAACCGTCCAAAAGTTTAAAATGTTTGACACCAGAGACCAAAACGATAAATCATACCTTGTACGTAGTAGACCACAAAAGAATATTTAACCAGTAAAGATTCATCAGTGAAATCAATATTATGCTGGTGATTTTGAAGGCTTTTCTGGTGCGAAAGAACCCAAACAATGCCTTCATTTTGATGTCGTGGTATGTACTCACAATTTTGTTTCTAGCTTTTATTCTGTTATTATGTAAATGGTTACAATAACGAAGTTTAAAAAAAGTCAGATTCTCACGTTTTTCTTCTTTATCACTTTGCAAGATTTTTGCTATGATTAAAATGTGACCACTGTTTCACTAGGAAAGACTATGATTTCCATTTTGTGGCTCACCGTTAAGTTCTTAGCATATTGCAGGAAGCAAGATTATTATATGTTGAAATGGCAAGAAGTCATGCAACTGGCAACTCAACTCCATGACAGTTATCACTTGTGAACAGTTAACAAGTAATCGTTTAATATGGGCTATCCCTCCACTCTCATTGCCTAGCTTGTCACCACATACAACTTCTCAGTATAGCCCAGTATCTTCTGTAGACAATTTCCTAATCGAACACCACTGGCATTTCCAGCTAATACTGCCAAAACTTGATAAATACTGTATTTTCTCTTGCCTCAAATAATTTGCCACCTCGACACCTGTTTCCTGCTCCAACTGTCAGAAGGGCATCTCCCGCAGAAACATTGAATGCCGGGGTCAATGAACTAACTTACGACGAAGTGGAAAACAAGATTGTCCGTTATCGTAAGTAGTCCTCATATATATATAAATATATAGCTTGTAACAGGTATACATGATGAGAGGTAGTCTTTTGCGACTAAAGACCTGGTGAGAGATATCTTCGTGTGGCGATGTGCTACCGTTGACTGATTGTACGCGTTGATAGGCCATTTTGGGTATAAAATATTCGGTTCCTATGTATCTCAAACAGCTGCTTACCATTGCGTAATAATGATAAAAAATTGTGACCTGATGTGTGCTGTAAGTTTTAGAATTTAACGAAAATAGCAAATGGAAAAAGGTTTTTCATCTTATTCAGACAGAATTGAAAGTATATAGCAATTTAAGGTATACTGCTGAAAGCACAAGGAGAACAGTGTACACCTCGACTTAGAGTCGAGGTTTGGTACATCTGTGGCAAATAACAATTCAAGAGATTTTGCAACCCATCAAATACGTACCATCAGTCTTACATACGGTCAGAATACAATAAGTCTCACTACCTACACAGAGCATCACCTAACACAAGCCACGCTAGTTATATATTAACTACAAAGCAAGTTTCGCCGACCAAACTATGTTTCAGTAAGCAAGAGTAAACCTTGAGTAATAAAATCCATACACCTGTCTTCTCACACGCAATTTTATTGATAAAGTCAAAATTGAAAGGCTCGTTTGAAAACAAGAAATGGCTAAGGGCCTTAACTGCTTATACAAATACCCTTCTTCTCTTCAAGTCCGTTACTATGATAACAACAGCTGCTTAGTTACAAATCACGCCTCAACACTTGGCAGGTGCAAAAGAAATGAGTGGTGGCAACCATATCGATCGATACGGTTGATTCAGACCTTTTCAGCAACATGATTTTTGAGTTCAGCGTCTATCTCACGGATGTGCTCGTAATACTGTACAACAACCGCAACGCAAATGTGAACTGCACAAATTATTCAGCTTGATTGTCCTGTTTTTTCCTTTGAAAGTTTCTTAGAATCAAGGCCTATTTTGCCATTTGTTTAAGAAACCAGAAAATTCAATTTTCAAGGTTTATGCCTAACATATCACACACATTTTGAAGCCGAAACTCTCGCAAATGTTTGCTGAAACAGTGAAATTCCATTTTCTGTTTTAATGCTATTCCAGAGACAAAACTACATATCCTTCTGCCACTTGCAGGTGATTTTTGAAAAAGCAAGATTACCAAATACTAAGCACATGTTTCAGATTTCGGAAAGCCGACTGCAGACGAAGAAAAACCGTTGTAGCCATTTATTGTTCTGAATCGTGGCATGTTGCCCAAGTGCCATTTTCGGAGGAACAAACTTGTTATGCAACCTCGGCCCCAGTGGCGATCACACGGGGAGATGCAGGGGATGCATCCCCCCACCAGACAAAGTGTTGATCACTGAAATTTATCGCCAAAGACGTTCGTATACTGCATACACTTGATCGCCAAAGATTTTCAAAAATAACTTACGCTTGCAGTTAGTCAATAACGTTTCATCTTTTCATTAGTAGTACTATGATCTCTGACGAGATTGGAAGTTTCCCGGCTGAACTTTTTGAGTCTTTTTTGCGCGATAGGGATTCTTTTGCAGTTAATCAAGCTTTTGCTGGTCTGTTAACCTGCGCTATGAACTTCGCATCAACTGATCAGCTCTTTGTGTGAACGCTATGGCAATACCAAAAATGTCTGTACTCGTTTCTTCAGCAATCTCACTGATTTTTCTATAGCTGAGTTGCTTGGTTGGGAAACTTGCAGTGAATCTGTTGTCTTCCTGTTTGTTATTCCACCGTATGGTCCAGGTTCGCTGTTTCTTCGTTTTTGCTTGCGGACTCAGATGAACTTGCCTTATGTTTGGCACTTTTGATTCAAAATAGTCAGTGATAGCATTTTATCGTTTTTTTAGCACTTTCACTCATTACGAATTATTAACTTCTCCTCGTTCTCAATTTCGGTTACAGATTACACAGAATCAACCCACTCGTTGCTGTTATCTAGAATCGAAAATATCTGGAATAACTACAATTATGATATGAAGCAGGGGTGGGCAAATAGCGGCCAGCAGGCCACGTGTGGCCCGCCACACCGTTTTCAGAGGCCCGCGGAAGCATTCAGGAAAATCTTCAAATCTGAAATTTCCTCCAATTCATCACAGTAAATTTTAGCACTGAAGCTAATTTCAAACGAGACTTGCGACTATTTCCACTAAATTTAGAAGGTACGGCCCTCCGCTAAACGAGGATCTCGCAAAGTGGCCTTCGAGTAAAATTAATTGCCCACCCCTTATATAAATGGTAATTATAAATGACAGTTAAAATTTGTGAGTTTCGAGGTCAGTTTAATTATGTATCCTAACTTCAGCTGTAACTATCGCAAAGCAATTCAGCCTGTCGCAGTCGGAACGTTACGCACCAAATGCATGACAGGATGATTCCTGTATATAAGAATCTTCAAATTAAATCTTGAAGAAACGTAAGTTAAGTCTGTGTTCGCTTCCTATTCTGCTTCGTAAGATTGCAATCTTGACAGAAATGCCGGTAGGAACCAGATTCCAGTAACTGATAAGCCAACAAAGTGTTCTGGCAAATCACCTGCCGTCTTCGTGAAAAAAAAACTAGCAGTGCTAGATCCATCGACACAAATGGTGTCCTTCTCAGCAATGAGGAAGGCATCCTTGGCAGATGGACAAAGCATTTCAAATATCTTTTGAACACCGTCACCATCGCACTATTAGAAACACAGGAGGTGCATTTGGGAGAGGAAAATACCATCACTCCAGTCGAAGTCTTACTAGCTGAACACGGAAGGTTACAGGCAGTGGTGGGGGGGGGGCGAGGCACGACCAAAAACGGAGCACCTTTGATGACGTCATCATACTTTAAGCACTTCTGATGAAGCCTAAGACACGGCCACCGTAGGATACGTTCCTGAAACTACGGCATGACTGACACAGCAGGAGAAAATCCAAAGGGGTTTTCATGATGCACCACTTTGAAAACACTGAAAGTTTGGAAGACACGGCTGGAAACACATGACAGTTAGGCAATAGCAGGTTGGGATCGCCCCACTTCATTATTTTCGTGCCCTACCTCTCTGCATTCACCATCAATAAATCACAAAGTTTAACACTTTGAAAGTTTCACACTTTACCCATTTGATAAAATGCTTGGTAGTTGGTATCCTGAATTTGTTTATATTCATGTCTTTATGGGAATCCACGAAACCATAAACATCAACCAAGAAGATATAAAATACTAAATTTGTTTCAAATTTCATTCTTTAGTTTCAACTACAAGAACATAGCATACAAAATCATCCAGCCTGAGACTTGGTTTGGAGAGTTTTGAGGCTGGATGAGTCAAGGCTGCCCTGATCTTTCCTTGACACTAGTTGTTTGAAAAATGTGCAACAGTAGGAAATAGTTCATCATATACCTTATCACAAACATTTCTAGCAAGTAACCTGCACAATTGATTAAATCTGTGCTAAGAAAAAACAGTTCAAGTTGTACTGGCTAAGAGCTGGCAAAAAAACTTTAACATCACCTAGCAAGTCTACCTTAAACCAACCACTAGTCAAGCTTCAAATAGCCTGTAACTTCAAGCATGATCTAAATTGAAGCCACTGAAAATACCTGAAATATCTGCAGAGAAACGAGTACTCATAACACTTAAAATATGCCATTTCTTCCACCTGATAAGAAGCATGAATGTAGCCTTGCTTATTAACAGTCTTTGCAGCACAAAGCAATAATACAAAATTACTTTGTGAAGAAAATGTTCTAAAATTAAAAGATATAGTGTGGTCTTTTCTATAACAATTGCATGTTGTCTTATTTTTTGATGGAATTGTTTACTAAGGTACAACATCACAAGAAAAGAAGAATTTGTCTAACCTCTTCAACTCAGAGACATAAAAAAGAAATCCTTGGATAGACATTAGAATGTTCTAAACTAAAGCATGCATTTATCAACTTCATTTTTGCAAGACTTGAGCTTTTGTGTATCTGATTATGCACTAGACAATTATAGCTATTAGCTACTACTAGCAACTCGGGTGCTTGAAGCTGTACTCTCCTCTGTAGGCTCACTAGTACCAAGTCTGTCGAGGAGACCTTTACATTTTTCGTCAGCTTTATTCTTTCTTCCTTTTTCCTTCTTTTTGCTGCTCCACTTGTATCCTTTCTGTTTAACTGTGGCATTTTCACAAAATTATTAATAAACCAAATACTTCAACCTCTAAAAATCATCATTTGGTATAAAAAAATTATCGTTTGGTATAACTATTTGCAGTACTTGCACATTACGGTTGCTGTTGGGGGCCCCTTTGAAAGCATAGTACTTGCTCATTACAGTTGCTGTTGGGGGCCACTTTGAAAGAAAGCTACTTACACATTACCAATGCTGTTGGGGGCCCCTTTCAAAGCAAGATACTTACACATTATAATTGCTGTTGGGGGCCCCTTTGAAAGCACAGTACTTGCACATTACAGTTGTTGTTGTTGGTCCCTTTGAAAGCAA
>Ga0210059_1007295_pt1 | contig 17594 bp, 20 predicted proteins | sample Ectturendosymbi2_FD_188042 | JGI IMG/M metagenome (GOLD analysis project Ga0210059, IMG submission 188042) | Ecteinascidia turbinata endosymbiont from Florida, USA - Sample 2 (SPAdes) (version 2) | ecosystem: Host-associated > Tunicates > Ascidians > Unclassified | place: Key West, Florida... | reverse complement strand
CGCGCCCCCTCCTCCGTCGCGGACACGACTGACACTACTTACAACAGGTGAGCGACTTGCGTCGGTTGAAGGTCGTCGGCCACGTGTTTCTGCCAAACAGAGGCGTTGTTTTACCTGTTCGTTTTCGTGGTGCGATGTCAACGGGCAACAAACAAAAGGTATCAGACGATGCCCGCAATTTACGTCGTGGACCACCTGTGCTGCGGCGCTGCTTACCATGTAAACTGCTTTGGCAAACAGCAGTAAACTCGTCTTTATTAGTTTCTAATGTGCAATAAATACCGCGTTACTTTCTTTTTTTTGTTTTATTTGTTTGTTTCCAGACACGAGTCCATAGTTGAAACACACGCACTCTGCACAACTTAGATCGATAAAAACAGACAAAACAGAACTTTGCACAACGGCATTTGGGCAGGCGGAAACACAGGGTTACAGACACTTTCTTAGCAGAACGTTTCGCAACTGTGTTGGAGGCAGAACCACAAGATTGCAGACACTTGTTTAACACTACAGTTCGCTAACCAGTGACACTGATGCAACACTACTGCAGAGCAGGACGTATTCCTAAACAGGTCGAGTCCAGGTAAAGTACGAATGCGTTGTGGCATGACCACGTTACGTACTTCACCAGACACTTCAAGGATGTATTGAAAAAGTGCGAAGGGAGATTTCAAGAAAAACCTGAAATTCGTTTCCTTTTCCTTTACCATTTTTTTGTGACGATAACCATTTTTCACGTAGCTTTCATCTTTTGCCGCTGTTGTGATTGAGGCTTGTCTTGCTCCAGGTCGCCCCCTGACGGAGAGATGAGCGACGAGATCGCTCGGGTCAGTCACGATCTCGCGCGAAACCTTCGACTGCTGTCGTCAAAGGAGGTCGATGACGTAACCGTGACGTCGTCGACGCTGACGTCATCGCTAGTCGGCCCGTCAGAGGCGGACAGCTTGGAGCGGACCCCATTGACCGTCGAGTCCCCGCCTACAGCGTCCCTCACGACGGCCAGAATGGACAAGGGCGCGCGAAAGACCTGGGAGCCGTGCGCCGGGGTCGCGGCGCTCGACAGCCTGATGCTGTCCAACGTTTGCGCGCTCTCGGCCCGACTTTGCGCCGTTGCGGACAGTCTGACCGGCAAGCTGGCCATCCTGCACGGCGGCTCGGCGCCGTACGACCTGTCCAGGTCCCAGGTGCCCCTGCTGCAGCAGACCGGCACCGAAGAGATGGCCACGATCGTCAACAACCTCCGTCACGTGGAGATGCAGCTGCTTCGCGCGGACGAGATCGTCGATCCAAGCCAGAAGTTGAAGGAGCTTCTGAACTGTTGAAACCCGACTTTTGTTTTGCTGTCGCGTAACGATTAACCCCCCGCCCGCACACCCTCCCAGCACTTATTCTGATTGCACCATGGCAACGCACTGCTGGTTGTTGTTGCGGTGTTCTGATTGGTTATGGCCAGTTGCAACTGCTGTAATCTATTTCGGGTTCAGCCGTCTCACCACTTTCTACGTAGCTTCAATCGCATCCGTCGCATTCACTGTGTCACAACAATATTTCAGTTCGTTTGTGTTGTTAATGGCCGTGTAGAGTAGATGGCCATTGCCGTGTTGTGTAAAACTTAGCAAATTAGTTTGTCTCAAGTATGGAGCCGACCGCATATTAGTCGATCATTAACGCAGTTGTCGCTAGCTAATAATTCGTCTCCAGGCAGGCTTTGCCAAACATTCGTCGCGCAACTTCAGCCCAATGCATTGATTGGCAGTCGGTTGATGAGCGTCCTCAAAAGTCGTGCGTGAAACTTTAATTTCAAAATCCCTACTCCAGTTTGAAAGAAAACAGTTTCGTTTCCAAGCATTGTGTGACGTGTACGCCAGCTGTCCGATTTCTTTATTGGTTCAGCCGCGTGTGGAATCGGATCAACGTGAAGGCGGCAAAATCCTGAAGGCTTCTTGAAGACATACGCGGTACGGGTGGATTTTTTTGAAAGAAAGAAGCACCGAGTGTAGAGTCCATGTCAGTATCCAGTCGCCTGACCCATTTTCGCATGTTGCGTAGTTTTTGAGCAAACGACGTAGCTGTTTATTTCGTTGCAGTGTCATTTGCGCGCTCGTCCATTGTCCGCCGTCACTCAAGCACATGTTGTCCCACACTGTGTCCTTCCACGGTGCCTTCTCCGCAATGTTCGCACTGCAGCTCCTTCACTTCCGCTCAGACACGTATTTCATTATTCTTTTTTGTGTGCGTCGTGAATCACTGTGTGTTTAACGCGGAAGTGCAGCTCATCGAGCGAAGCGAAAAACGAGAACTTAAGACCCGAAGAGATATGCAAAGCCCTGCGTCCGTTCGAAGTGCTAGGATTTTCGTTTTTTTGCAGTGTAAACAGATGTAGCGTTCCGTTTCGAATCGAACGCCGACTTCCAAACGAACCGAGCCGGTGCAGCCGAATACGTCTCGCCGGTGCGTGGCTTCGCGTCTGTAGTTGGAAACGCCGTTTACCGTCACGTTTGTTGCTGCAAGACAGAGATTAAACGTGCGCTGGCAGCCCTACCATGTCTTCGTAACTCGTATAGGAAACTGTCGATTTATCAATGATTCGAGCCGGTATTCGTCGCACGCTTTGTTTCGGCCAGTGTTTCGCGCTGCGTTTTCGTTCTTCTTCCGACGCGTCGTTGGTTGCAACACTGGCGCTTCGTTATCTACTGTGTTCGGTACTGATGCCTTAAGAGTCGAACCGATCGAGTATTGCAACTGTATATGTTTACAAGCGTCGGCGCCGTGTTCATATATGGCGGACGGCGATACGTCGTCTCGTTTCTGGTGCCTTGCGAGTCGCGCGCACACTGTGCATTTTGCTAAAATAACAAAGTAATACAAATTATTATTGATCGCCAAGTTTCCTTCATTTGTACCATTGTCAAGCTGAGGTTGGAGCGACAAAAAGATGATTTGCCAGATCAGGGTATATTGCAAAAGACGATGATATGCAAGGTTGATATATCAAGTTGTCTCTGCACCTGGAAGATCATTTTGACAAAACCTCTGATCTTCTTGGTTTCTTGCCAGTTGAGGTTTTAATGTAGTGGGAGTCATTTTATTACAGACGACAATGGGCCATTTTTGTATCTGGCATTTGACAGCAAATGATTTCTCAGCGCATGCTCCACATTGTGCTTCAGACCAATGTTTCTTCATCTTTCCAAACCTGAGGAACCCTTATAAAGATACAGGCCTGGGGATCAAAATCTTGCCGTCTTGTAACATAAAGGCTTAAAAGTAAAAACTTCTGACAACCCTGGAGTGGAGACCCCAGAATTTTCACTAGGGGTCCCGTTGAGGACCACTGCTGTAAACGATCTCAGGCTGCTGATCGCGTGTTACGTTTCTGCATTGAGGCGTTCTGTTCACCTACCACCCCCACATTTCAGAAAGACTGCATCGAGCAGGAGCAACTCGCTCGTTCGATCTGTCCACGTCACTTTGAGCTTACACAACTTAACGCTTGACTACCATGAGGTGGAGAGCTGCGGTATTACTGCTCCTCTCTGAACGACTTTAGCCCTCATTTTAAGTGTGACACCAGTGGTTCCAAACAAATTCCTCCCCGGGGAGAAATTTCATGAGTTCAGGAGAAGAATTTCCACAGTATAGTTAATTTACCCACTCATTGCAAGTGCTGTATTTTTTTTAAAGTTTACAATGGTTCTTTCAATTAGTTACATCACTTTATATTTGTAAGTTATTTAATGGACTATCACACGTTTTTTTTTACAAACTTTAGTGCCATTATTTGACAACAAATGGTTCTTGTCCCAATTTGATTAATCAAGTGTTTGTCGTCAACAGAGACCATTGTTCCAATTGTAATTAATGCTAGTACGAACCCGAACAGGGGAGAAATGAAAAGTTCCAAAATGAGGAAAGGGAGGAATGCATCAAAAAAAGTAAGTTGGGAACCACTGTGTTAGACACTGATTTAAAGTTTAATTGCGCTACTGTTTCAGAGGGTTTGAACAGCCCTATCGGTCGGGAAGTATATGACAGGACAAAGTCCACGGCTTTGCGGCCATTAAAAGCTTAAAACACAAAATAATCACTTTCATCAGCGGGGACTAAAAATGGTTTTGCTTAATTGGGAAGGTCTCCAGAATTAATCTGTACCAACGAACTCGAACATTGAAAAGTTTAAACTTACCTCTCGAAAAATGGTGTTCGGAAAATTTGGCACTACAGTTTCAACAAAGTGCAATGAGTTTTGAGCGAACTAAAGCTTTTCGGGAGAAAATCATCTACTTCTTGGTCAACCAACACACAGCTGTTTTCTCAACTGCGCATTTTTATTTGATTTCTAATTAATAATGGTGATGTAAAGCAGAGAGGACTAATGCGATTTTGTGAAATCCCAACGATGATTTAAGTCATGCCTGCACAACTCAGAAAGCTCGAAGGGCCAAATTCAGGGCCGTCGCCAGTGGTGCTCGGCCCCCTATTTGAAATATGTGCCCCCCATTTCACGTTTGACCCCCTGGTTGCTGCATACATCCAATACAGTATTTTTAATATGTGGCCCCCCATTCTGGTTTATGGCCCTTCCTTCTGGTTTTTCGTCCCCCCTGCTGCTAAATCCTGGCGACGGGCCTGGCCAAATTATCAACATAAATTTGCCGTGGGCCGCAAAGGTCTATTTCATTTCGATGTGATTTCGTTGCAGTATGGAAGAAATTGTGCGAACGACAATTACTTATTCGAGGTCGAGCTTTTGCAACATTTTCTACAAATGAGAAAACTCTCGCGGGCCCCAAGAAAAGCTTTGGCGGCCACATGCGGCCCGCCGGCCGTATGTTGTGCAGGCCTGATTTAAGTGGTAAATTGCTTTCAGAAATGCATGGCTACCGTAGCTGAGACTTAGCGGTTACGCAACAACAAACACTTCACTTGAAGTTGAAGTTTAGTGTTAACGGTTGCAAGATAATTTTTAACGAAAAATTCATTTTGTATCAATATTTGCTTCTCAATACCGCCCAGAGCAGCTCAAAGTGTAAATGATGAGAGTGGATAAAAAAACGTTTTTAGTCATGGCGTGCAAGAACTGCAAGGTTTTTCACATACTAAACTTCACAAGTGCAAAACGTTTGTATGGCGATTGTTGCAAGAAAACAAAGCGGATGCAAATAAAACCTGTACTTACGCATCAATTCAGCGTCACATACAGTACTTGAGAGCAAACAGAATATTCACGTATCCAACAGTTTAGGCCAGCTATGTCCAACCCGCGGCCCAGTCGAGGGATTTGTGCGGCCCGGCTTAGGTTTTCGCTGAAGTAAAAGTATCCTAGATACTGACAACCTGTCCTTGTTTTGATAACCTTGAATTTGACACTTTTGATGCAGATGTTCCTCAGTGCCACTTCACCACGTATGTAATCATTGCAGTTAGGATTCGAACACTTTCAGTACGTTAGGTTAAGCTAAATTTAGTTTGCTAATATCAAAGTAGGCCATTCAATGTGGGGCCCTCAATAATATGTCATTCAGTGTGCTACCCTGGTCAAGATATTGACATAATTTTTGGCTCAGTAACCCATTTGGGTTGGACATAGCTGGTTTAGACGAAGCTTTTGATCCACGAACAAAATTTTAATGATATAAAATTTAAAGTAGACCGTTGAAAATACAAAACCACAATGCAAGAAATTGGTGTTTTGTTTGAGCTTTGAACAACCTTGTAATCAAACCGAGTTTCCCCACACAAATGTGGGTTTAATCGACTAAAAAATGTGGTAAACGTAACAGTCTGTCTGCAAACACAACATGCATACAAACCATACACCAACTGTCAGTATACAGAGCGAAAAATAGCTTTTTTGGAGGTAGTATCTTGGTGGCGTTTTATAACTACAGTGGTCCTGTAGCGCCACGACTGAGTGGAAAAAATAGCTACTCATCTGCATAAACCAGGGGTGGGCGGGTGGCCAGCCAGTCAAAGACCAAGAGCCAAATTTCTTACTGTGTTAACGCAAAAAGCAACATCATGCAAATGGGCACACATGAACATCACCCCATCTCTTCCTCACTCACAGACATACCTTTGCTCAGCTAGATTTATTGTAAACATCACACATCAACATGATAATGACAGAAATTTACAAGCCATTTATTGCTATGCATATTACTTAGTGGGACCTCTGACTTTCAAGGTGAGCAATTGGTAAATTTTACGACTTGCACGTGCATAAACACAGTATTTACTTAAGCGCCGCATGAAACCGGGCAAAGAGCCGCATGCGGCTCGCAAGCCACTGGTTGTCCAGGCCTGGCATAAACAATCAGACGGCTTTGAGCTGTGTTCAAAGCAAACGCACATGTTGCCTACGGCAGAGGCCCATCGATAGTGCGCAACTCAAAGTCACTAAGTAATTCAAAATCACCAGATTCTTCCCTTCTGCAAAAAAAACAAAGTCACTCGGCCATGCTGTATCTGACGGGAGGCACACCACGAGATTGATTTTCGGGTTGACCTTCTGGGCGCAGGGTCACATTCCTGCGCTTTGCCAGCGTTCCACGTCGTATCGTTTAGCCCACGACTGCTGAACTGGAGGATCAGGTGTCTCTTTCATGAGGAACAGGTTTTTCAAGGGCCGTTTCGACAGGTCTATCTAAGCAGTTTACATCTTCAGACGAATCTCTCTTCTTAGGTCATGTTGCCAGATCAAGCACTGAAACATTTGATTCCCTGGCATCCGGAAAGCGAACTCACGCATATAGCGGATTCGCATCGGTTAGCTCGACTTCCTCCGCCAGAGCATCGTTCTTGTTCTACCTCACGAACTTTCGAAGAAACACGGGGCCAGGACAACCAGGCCGGCAACGATTTTCCGTTCGGCGATCGTCGCATGAATTCGAAAAATCGTTCATAAGGAGTTGAGTTAGTTGCCGTACAAAGGACTCGCCGTATGGCGTGAAGGGCATCCAGCAGCACATTCTTCCACAAGGAGACGGGAAGATTACGGGATTTTAATCCTAGACGGATCGCCTTCTTTGTCACAACGTTGTACCGCTAAACTTGCGAATTTGCCTGGTGATGATACAGTGACGATTTTCTGCTTGCAACGCCTCGTTTTGTCAGATATTCCACGACATATAACCTGGCATTCCACACGAGAAAACAATTGGTCTAGACACCTAATCACGGTTGTTGACTACATAGCAGGACAGGCAATGCAAACGGAAATCTTGAAAACTCGTCGATGACAGTAAGTACATATTTGTTTCGGGACGATGTTGGAAGCGGACCCTTGAAATCGATGTTTAACGTTTCGAAACGTTATGTTGCCTTATCAGCTTCACTTCCTGGGGAGCATAGAACCGAGGTTTCGTGTGTACCACAAGTAGTGTGTACTTTCTTGATGTCATCCGCAAATGACGGCAAGTTCTTTGCTCAAACGAAATGAAGCAATTCAGTAACACCAGCATAACACAAGCTATGGTGTATTTCGACAAATTTTGAACCAGACGCATATGCACAAAACGCTCGAGTCAAGGCACGCGATTATTTCTTCCGGGGCTGTGTTTGATGGATCAGCTATACGAATCTAGTTCAAGTCGCCAACACTGATTTTGTTGTTCTTAATCTTCGTGCGTTCACGATTGTCGACTACAAACGCCACCGATCGCTGATCCGTAATCAACGTGAAGTGCTGGCGAGCACGAAAATGGCTCCATCCACTGCGCGTCCAGATTGACTTAACTACGGCGATATCAGATGCGTCACATTCGACAACAAAAGGGACGTTCTCAACAACCGAGTGCAGAGTAGCCTTTCCTATTTCCCAACTTTGAAGTGTTAATACAACAACGTAGGCGAAACTATAGTTTAAAAATTGAATGTAAGAATATCGAGATCGTAAGAGGCTATGCATTAAAGTCAAGTATGCATTAATCAAGCATGCGGTCGTATGCATTAAAGTCAAGAGACCACGTTAATGCAATTTAACATATGTGGCATCAGTGATTGAGAAAGAAACCAAAATTAAAACTGACATAAATTACACTGAATTTGGTTAAAAGGATTTTCTCACCATTTTGTGCTTACACCTAAAACGTATGTCTTCGATCAAGCACGTAATGTTAAGTGGAAGAACTTCGTTAAAAAAAACCTCCTAAATTTTCGCACGTGCCAAATTTTGTTGCAGATAAATCAACGGAGCTGTGTTTTGGAGAGAGCAAAAATGTCTATGTATTGATAGCTTTGATTTGGCAGTTACTGAACCGGTCATTTTCAAAACCATGTCACGTTCTTGTTCTCTTACCGGCGCGTTTGTTTTACCATTTCTGTCGAGAGCGCGTGGCGCGAAGCGCGTTGAATACTTAGGTCATATAAAAAAAGCTGTCTGGTATGTAAATTGAAATGTTGGAACGCTGTCAAGCACTGGTGCCACGCCAAGTGATTTTCACTAGATCTAGTGATTTTTTGACTAACCTAATGATCTGGTAATTTTTCACTGCAGTCTAGTGATTTTTAGTAAAGTGTGTATTTCAAGACGATCGTCTGTTTTTTTCCCACTTTTCAGCCCTTTCAATCCAAAAACAATTGATTTACGTTAATCGTTGTTTGAAGATATGCAATATGCACCAACAGAACGAATAAGTGTTTCTAATTTGGATTTCTTGTTGGTTTCACTTCCGTGCTGTCTGTTGCTGCAATGTTGGCCATGTCGTTATTTTCATTTCTTTGCAGGAACGCTGCAGTAGAAAGATTTTAATAAACGTTCGGTTGACTGGTCTAAAATACTCCGTGAGCGTTGTCGTTTTCAGCTCTTGAAAAAAGCCTGAAGATTGTTTGTATGAGATTTTCCAGGCTTTAGCATGATCTATTTTAACAAAGGTGCAAACGTTGTAAAGGTTTTTGTGCGATAAAGTAAATAACTAAATCATTTCAATCAAAACTGCGATCTTTGACGCAAAAACTTACTGTCCAGTCTTCGGGCAGTCCGCTAAAGGTTTTGAAACAGTCCGCTAACAATTTTTTTAGCGATGATGTCATTCCGGGCCGCTGCGGTCTGCTCGCCAATTAGGCGAAAATTTTTGTTTTTGCAAAGTTTCAAAATCTAACGAGGAAATGTTTTGCTGCTGTTCTCTCCATTTTACCGTTCTGCTAATGTTCTGTTTCACTTGTTTCCACGAAAACCAGTGAAACATGTTGTGAATCAATCAAAGCAACAAACACTTTCATTTATAGTCTGCGCTGTCGCCGAGGTTTAAGCAGAACCGTTGCCAGAAAGTTTTCAGTAGAGGGACTTTACGTTTCTGCGGGGGCTTTGGGTTTGTGCGGGGTGGCTTGACATTCTAAAAATTGACAAAAATTCCACTGATTTATAGTGTTTCGTATTTCAATTTGGGGGGGGCTTGGAGTTTTGATTGGAGGACTAAGCCCACCAAAGCTCCCCCGTGGCGACGGGACTGGGTTTAGGTTTAGGACAGGTGTCATCAAACTTTCTCTGGCCATGTATCCCTTCAGCATTTCGAGCATGTACCGCTAAAATTTCTTATGACTAAAAGGCTGTGGAAAATATCAAGAATGTATTTACCAATAAGCATATATTGATTTTGAAAATAATCTTCACTAATGCATGTATAAATATTTCGAAAGGAATAATATTGAAACATATTTTTTCCCTTCTATTGCTGACCTCAAGTGTACCCCTTCAGATAGGCAAAATGCACCCCTACTAGCATAGGGGTACATGGACCCCAGTTTGGGAACCCCTAGTTTAGGATTAGGTGTTAAGTTAGGGTTTAAGGTTTAGGTTCAGTATTTTACTAGCAAGTGTAGTGCAGCCTAGCACACACTTGTCGTATGTTAGTGCCACGTTACAGGCGACGGACGAATAAGTTTTCAAAAGTGCTCTGGCGGACCTATAGCCATTAAGACTACATGGTTTTATTGTCCAAAAGACAATGAACTGAAAACTAAAGTGTTGTTACTTTGCTTTTGAGATTACGGTATATTACGGGCTACGGGCCAGTCCTGGCCAGAAAATAAGTTGTGGTTTAGCATAGACGGGCCGGGCAGTTTCTTGTTAACTTCGGGCGGGACGGGCTGCAAAAGTACTGGCCCGTGTCATCTCTACTTTGTAGTCAAGCTAAAATTCCGATTTAGCTGGCGTCATCATTGGCAGCAAAAAACTTCTACCATTAATTTTTTTTTACATTACGTTGAGCTACGGAGCAATAGAGACATACTTACCTGATATTGAAAAAGAACAAACTCGCTGCAAGTGATGAAATTGTCAAAACTAGCCAGAGTTGTCTCCGCTTGCACAACTATGTCTTTCAGGAAAACGTTTAAGTATGGCAAATTCTGGCATCCAGGACTGTGTAGGAAAAATAACGCTTTGGTCGCAGGCTGAAAATGCAGCAGGGGCAATATATAAGCGCTCATTCTAAATGGAAGGAAAAGAAAAATTAACCAGGCGGCAATAAAATTATCTGGCGACGAAAAGAAACGAAACGTAACATGTTATAGAAAATGAAATCCCGTTAATGTCATAAACATAATTTGGACATACAGTATTTTTGATTCATAACCTGTTGTTTGTTTTCATGCATAAAGTTTTTGTAAAGCCTGTGGATGGAAGTTAGGATCAACATCAAGCACTCTGGAGTTCTTTCGGTCTATTTTGCAACGGTATTCGAAATCCTGCCACCAATCATTCTTCTCTCCATAAGTATGAATCATCTTATTAAAACACTGGAACAAATAAATATAAAAGCTTCTCTTACGATTTTGTGCTATTTTCCAAAGTGTTCTCCTATTAAATTTCTGGCTACGACTCTGAGAGAGGAAAATGCTTCATTCATTGACATACCCCGCAGATAATATCACATCTGGAGCAAAAGATGTCGTCTGCCCGCCCCACCCCCATTTAACTGCAAGCCGCTCAAGCATTATTGAAAATCAAGACCTTTCTCGCAGCCCCAAACATTTCTAGTTGGATTTTTGCATTTTGTTTCAACCATCCATTCCTCTGATGCTAAACGAATCCGACACTGATGAGTCGGCAATCGGAAGTTGTTTCGGGAACTTTCGCTGTGTGGATTGTCTTAGTTTCGTGTGATGTGTCGCCATCGCAGACCGACTGAACTGGGTCTTGTCTCTCATCGACACCCGGTTTTCCCTTTGCGCATTTAAAAATTCTATCGCAAACCAATGCCAATGAACAGGTCTGTAGCCAGTTTGAAGGTTTGGTGGGCAAAATACATTTTTAGAGGGCAAGAATTTTGTTTTTATTATATTTTTAAAACAAATTTTCCTGGCAACAACACAATTGGGGGGCACAAAAATATTTGGTGGGCGCTGCCCCCGAATGCCCACGCGTGGCTACGGTCCTGCTAAAGACTAATGCGTTGAGGAGGATTAAAAAAATTTTCCCAGGCACTTTTATAGTACTCTATCGTGCATGTGTTTTGCCCGTTCTGGACTCTGGTGATATTGTTTATGATAATCGTTCTGTCTTAGACGCCAATCTTCTCGAAAACGTTAAAAACGTTGTTAAACGTCACCCTCAGCTCCCTCAGGTCCATCACATCAGAATATTTTGAACGAGTTGGGTCTCACGCCACTTCATTTCCGTCGTCACTTTCACATTCTTACTGCTTTTCGTAACACATTTGTAGTATCATGCCTGTCGTTGACTTCTGCCCTTGCGTCAAAGCTTGTCAAAAGCTTTCTACTTATGCTTGGTGTTTTCTCACCAATGTACAGTTACCCCATGCAAAACTCTATTTCTTCACAATTCCACTTTTCACAAATGTTTCAAAATATGGAATTCGCTGCCCATACGCTTTACTTCACGTTTTTTCAATTTCTCTCTGACTTGGCTCCGAGCTAGCCAAGCAGCGTTTGGTATTTTCACGGTTGTAATCACCAAGCACAGGCAATCTTGCCCATGTTTCGTTTGGGCCACAGTACTCAATGTCAGTGGCCACTGCAATTGAATGAGCCACCAAGCATCATGTATTGTTTGAATTCCCTTTAAACGCACACATCACATCAGCTCCTGTTGTCAAAGATAGTAAAAATCTTGTATTGGAAGGTGTTATCTCGTGTTCAACATTTAATTCCTTACGTTGATAGGATTTGATTAAAGATTTGCTACTCGGTCGTTGAGGTTTCCCCATGGACCCATCTCTGCTCCTGTTTAAATAGACATAATGTTTTTGTCCAAACACCCACCTTTCCAAATGTATGTCACCAACTCTAGCCGTTAGTTGTTGTATTTATTTGTGTGAACGTGTATTCTTATACTGACCGTTAGTTAATTGTTTTCAAGTTAATCACATTTGCGCGTAAATGTTTTTTGTTTTTTTACGTTTTTTGTTCTTCTTTATACCGTTATGGAAACACGCTAATGTTGGGCTATGGTCCACCCTCATTGGTCATTGACACTTTTGAACAAAAACAAACACACAAACAGACCGACGATGCAAAATGTGAATGTGATTTGCAGGAAATGGCAGAGTTTACAGCCATCATCAGTAGGTTAAATGTCACAATACAGTCTATCTATCCAAGACTCTGTTCGTAAGCTAGGCTAATTACTGATAAGCTAATTGCTTATCTAACTCAACAATTTACCTTTCTCAAAACCCTAGAAGCAGTTAGTCTCAAATATGATATACTGTTAAATAATGTTCATGCTGCGTCTGTTGACATACGCACCAGGTGGCAGGTTGAGGGATCTCAATATGGTGTACGAGTTTACTTCTCCGAAAGGCGTCTCTTTTCAGAAATTGTGCATGACTGATTCACTTCGAACATCGTTCACACATAACATTTGACTGACTTTCATGCGTTATGCGGCGCACAGCATTTATCGACAGTTTTTACCTTTAGGCGCGACCAATAAATAAGTAAAGTTATTACATGGACCAAAGAACGTTTGTAGACGGTTATCCGCAGTTCTGGAGTAAGTTGTTGTCCACAATTCACGACTGATATATTGTCCAACACTGATTACGGCGTCTATCTCAAGCACACAGTTACGGTACACGTAACCGATTTTCGTATGCATAAGGTTTGAGAACACGATGCAACAACTTGATTCGTGAGAATGTGGATCCCAATGCACGTGTTTTTGGTTTGGTTTCAATTAAAGCGTGTCTTTCGACACGGTCAAACTCCTTCTGGGGTACTTCAATTAAGTTTATGGTCAACTGACTTTGATGACCTCCGGGTCTTTTCGTTGGCCATGCAAAATAAACAAGCATTGTCTGTCTGTCTGTCTGTCTTCCGTAGCGCTTCCACCTTCGTTGTAACGCTTGAATAGCGTTTGATGTCTTTGCTTGACGAGAACAAACCCGAGCGCTTTACAGAGTACAAACAGGTGCACCACACAACAAAGATTTTGACAGAACGCCTGCTTGAATCATTCTACTTCTTGCAAAAAGTTACAAGAAGTCGATTCCATTTAGCTAAGAGCTTCAAACCATCGTCGCCAACGTTAAAACATTTTCACGGAGTGTTCAGGCTTGCGAAAAGGGTTCGGTGCCACTTTTGCGGTGAAATCTGGTGCAATGGCGTTAACGATGTTGGCGATATACCAAAAACTTGGAAAGTAAACGTTGCTTTCTCTGGTCATTGCCCCTCGAATGATTTCAGTCGCAGCGTCTTCTTTTGGAGCAATGTATGTGTCTGTATGCTTGAAAAGGTCTTGAACAGTGTCTGATGTATCTGGGAGAAAATAAACTCGTGAAAATATTATAAAAGAATCCGAGACAAACTGAAGTACTTTAAATAATTTCAAGTTTGTGTGTAGTCGCGGCCTTTAACCACAGATTTACGGGCAGCAATTATACGCCGTGTCGTGAAAAAGACACACATAAGGAGGCTGTGGCAGGTGTCGAGGTGGTATTCAGAGATGTGTAAAGAGAACATTTCGCGACTAGAATAACTTCACTTTGTACAATCTGATGTTAGGTTGTTTCCAGGTGACAGCACTTGTTTATGTGGTAAAGCTTAGGTGTTTGATTGCGCACACGCAAAGCTATAGGCCCAAGACTTGCCGCAATGCTTTAAGTATCCGAATTTTTTGTCTAGGCCTGAGCACAGCAGGCTTTATTGCACCGTGTTTACACCAAATTTTGTTGTACTTCAGTAACCTTTGTTTGATGGGTTTGAAAATCTCATTCAAGTTGATCAAAAATGCATGTGAAACTCCTAGAACTCCTTGTTTAATTATCTTTTCATTAAACACTGGTTTTTATCGTTTTGTTCGTAAAATTATATTCTATAGAAACAGTGGTTGTTTTAATTTATGTTTTTCAGTCAAATGATTCTCAGACTGGGAAAAACAACCACGGGTGCTCCGACATGATACCTCCCTCCAAAAGTTGCCAGACCTTCGAAACCCAAATTACAAAGTTTAAAACACAAAAAGTGAAGAAAATACGAAGAAAATACTTCATCAAGAAGTTTAAGTAAGAAGTGAAGAAAATACTTCATCAAGAAGTTTAATTAAGAGAAACTTTGACAAGTTCAATAACATATCACTTCAAAACACGTTTTGAAGTAGTCTTTGGCTTTTATAAGTAAATGCAAAAATTTTCGTTTGTCAGTAAAAGACAATTTGCAACGATTGGTGAAAGTTTGAATCTATACAATCTTGCCAAATATTTCTTAATGACTTTAGATAGAAGACGTTTCCATGCGGTTTATACAAAAATGTATTTCAAGTTCAGATGTTGGAAAAACTTTCTTCATGAGTGTCTCCGTAAAGATGCAGCTGTGACGAAAGTTGAAAGGTTAATTAATCAGGAAAAGCCGTTATGAACTACATCTCTTTCGTTTCTCGCAGCTTCAACACATCGCTACTAGAGATAGACAGAAATACAATAAAATCTTTTGCATCCACGCAGTCAAAGGGAATTCAAAGTGCGTCGGTCAATGCTGCACAAAATGAGCACCAAACACTTACTGATGAAACCAACATGGCAGAGCGACACCGACACATCCGTTTTATTGTAAAAGAGTTCGTTTCTCAAGCTTGTGAAAAAACCGTTAAGTGCATACTTGGTGGTCGCGTACGGAAGAACAAAGAGCCCTCCCATCAGCCCTGTAACAAAGTGAGGCTTAGCATTAGGGTCTGAAAAGTCTGCGTTTGATGAGAATAAGAATGTGGCAAAGAGTAAACACGTTTTTAAGCTAGCAGGTCTCATGTAATGTGTTTGCTGTGGTTATTGTGATGAACGGCAAATTCTGAATATATCAAAATTATTTCATCACAAGAGAATTCTTTTGCAATTCACAACGAAAAAAGTCCATGCGATCTTTAAAAAATTGTACAGAGAACCAGCCCAGTAGTCTATGGGTTAAACAACCACTTGAAAATGCGGATGTTCTGCATCAAAGTCCTGAAAACTTTGAGCAGAAAATTACTGATGCAATTAACTTTAAACTTTACGACATATATCGAATTGTCATGCCAGAAACCTCTGTTGCAACTCGATCAGTGCGCTGTGGTTGCATTTACTTAGATATACGAACTGCACCTGCAGCTGATGAAATCACTACAACCCTCCCCTTTCTCTTCTTTAATACTGGCATTGCAAGGCCACTCATATGAGCGTGAGTCAGCATGTTCGACATCATCAATTTCTCTACGTCTTGCACTTCGTACGCATAGTCGCCAAAATACGTTTGTCCAGCATGGTTCAATACTAGTACATCTATGCCACCTGGGAAAGCAAAATTTGTTTCAGAACACACGATAGTTGTTTTCCTTACCTGAGTATTGTTTTTACAATAATTCAGAAAACAATTCAAACAAAATGCATTTTTTTGGAAAATAATACGTTGATAGGCTCATGTAATTGCTCTCCACGAAGGAGACGCAGTCCTGGCATCTCATTAAAATAGAATATTAGATCTATATGTAGTGCAAAAGTTTGAAGAGCGCTTTTCATATAATTTACCAGGGCAAAACTTTGTGTCGCCAATGACATCAGGAAACAAGTCGCATAAACATCAATTTAACGACGGCGATATTCATGGCAAGCTTCAGTTCACTAAGAAACATTTTAGTTGTGAGCAAATAATTTCAATAATGCAAACATTTAGTACAGGCTGTTGAAAATACAAATGCAGAACGATAGAAAAAATAGTATTATCCAAAAATTTTTGAACTATTCAAAATGTATGAAGTTTTTAAATATCAAGCTAGCTCTCATACCCAGCTTGTCAAGCGCTGATTCAATGACGAGTGAAGCGTTTTTGTAGCTGCACTGACTCGCAGGAACATAATAAGCTTCGGGTGCTCCAAGTTCTTGACATTTTTTAACAACCTGCAGTGTTGGTTTAAAAAAAATAAGTTCAGTTGTTGCTTACAAAAGTTCACAAAAAGTTAAGAAATGGCTTTTATCGTTGGTGTTTTTGTTGATAATTCTAAAATATTTAGAAAATTGTGCAGTTTTAAAATTTTTACAAACGTTCTTGTTATAAGTTTTATACCAATTTTCCGTTCTGAAGTTCATACCCATTGCATATTCTATTTAGTTCCACTCGTGCAATGAAGTCAGATGACCAACTGAGCCTAATACGTTTTCATGTGTGAAGCAATAAAGTTGTTTGAAACAGGTTTTGTTTCATCTTTACCGAATCTAGTAATGATAAAGCTTTATCAACGGTAATGTCCTCAACTTTGTAAAGTCCCGTACCAGCTGAACCATTGTCCAGCACGCCGTGTGCAAGTACTGCCAACCAGGGGCGGATCCAGCCAGTAAGTTTAGGGGGGTCGATTCCAATAATATTTGGTAATCAAGTCTCATTACGGGTTCACTACTGTAAGAGAGATGAAGTATGCATCACAATACTGCTGTGACAAACCAATTAACGGCAAAATGGCCTTATATCACGAATGCTGTTTTCTGAATTGTACAAAATCATGGTGAATAAAGTTACTTTCGTAGGTTTTAGGGGTCAATCGCCCCCCTTGGATCCGCCCCTGCTGCCAGCAGTCTTTTTGGTGAAAGCAGATGCAGTATTTATTTGGAATTCTCTCCATAAAGACGTTGTTTTTCAACGCACGTTTGGAGTAGCAGATTTGCAATCGAAGTATTTTACATTTCGTAAAGCCTGCGTTTCGTGATAGTGGGATGAAGGGGCGCCAGAACAGATAAGCAAACTCCTTGGCTTGTATCTATCATAGATATAAGTGCATAAAGCAGGTTTTAGAGATTCAAAAGTATATCTCAAAGAATTACTTATCGAAATTCAGACGGCTGACGACATCAATCAGAGGTCTCAAGAACAAGAAATCTCCTGGGCAAGATGGCATCCCCCCGAGATTTTGAAAAATGGTGCCAAACCTCTGCTAACGGTGCTTTTCCGCATATTCACGATATGCTGGAATAGACGATGTCTCCCGGACGATTTCAGAGACACCAAAATCATTACTCTCTATAAGAACAAGGGCGATCGTAGAGATTGCAACAACTATCGTGGCATATCGCTTTTGTGTATTGCCGGGAAAGTTTTTGCTCGTCCTCTTGCCCAGAGTCCGTCAAATTGCTGACAGAATTCTACCTGAGAGTCAATGTGGCTTTCGC
>Ga0210059_1007294_pt1 | contig 17595 bp, 9 predicted proteins | sample Ectturendosymbi2_FD_188042 | JGI IMG/M metagenome (GOLD analysis project Ga0210059, IMG submission 188042) | Ecteinascidia turbinata endosymbiont from Florida, USA - Sample 2 (SPAdes) (version 2) | ecosystem: Host-associated > Tunicates > Ascidians > Unclassified | place: Key West, Florida... | reverse complement strand
CGAAAAAATTTTTTTGGTTGGGAGGTGCAGATTTTTTGTGACTGACGTCATAAGTGAAGTAGTTTTTGGCCCATTTTGGCTCATGTTGCCTGGACTAGGGCCCAACCACTAGGCCAAAGTGTTTCACTGAAGTTTTCATTGGAAACTAGGCTCGAGTCTGAGTCTTTTGAGCCTTTGATCGACTTTCTAGCGTTTCTGGTTCAAAAGTTATGATCTAAAATAAACAAATTAATTAATTATCTAATTAGCTAAGTAGTCAAATATTTTTACTAACTTACATCACAACTTTTGAACCAGAAACCCCAGCAGGTCATCCAAAGTATCAAAAGACTCGGATTGTAGTCTAGTTTCCAGTAAAAACTCAGTGAAATACTACCACCTAACGGTTGGCGCCCAGGGCTAGGCAAAGTGGGCCAAGGTGGCCTAAAAGTCCTCCACTTATGACGTCACTCACAAAAAAAACGCATCTCCCAAGCAAAAAATTTTTTCGTGTGCAGACTAGAAGACTTGCCGCGTTTTTTCTGATGCTTCAACCAGGTCCGTAACCCATACAGGAGCGGAGAAATTCCCGCACGTGCGTTTAGATGTTTTTTTCCAAAAATCCCCGAAAACAGCCAGATGCCAAAGTGTTAAATGTCCAAAACAACTTTAAGTATATAGATTCTGTAATGAAGCCTGTTTCAAAAGTTATTGCCAAAAGAACACTTTGTTTACATATAAAGCACTTTTTTGCATTTTGCACCAAAGGGGACTTTTTGGCCATTAAGTTTGAACCAGAAATGCTGGATGGCCAATCATAGTTTCCACTAAAAATTTGAGTCAAGAAATTGGCTCTTGGCATTGGCGCCCAAGGCCTGGTAACCTCAGCCAAGAAAGCTTAAACCTACCCCACTTATGATGTCACCCTGAAAAGAAAACAAATCCAAAACTCTCCAATTTTTTTAAATGTAAACTAGAAGACTTTCCGCGTCTTTACAGGGTTCAAAAAGCTCTCTAGCTCAATTGGCTGGCAAGTTATGGTGGTGCAAAGCTGTTTTTTTTCGTAGAGACATTTCAGACATTTGTCTCATAAACAGTATTAAAACTCGCCATAACAGTACCTGTTCAAACATTATGACCGAATTGACCCACTTTTTTTGGTCATTTCTAAAGAATTTCAGTCTATGACCAGAAAATGACTGAAAAAAATAAACCAAAGTGCAAAGTGGCACAACTAGCCAGTGCAAATATATTGTACACTGGCACCGAAGCTGTTAAGCATCCACCATAAACACCACATTTAAAAATTCACAAGCAGTCAACTTAGTCTAAGTAGCTTACCAATTGTTGAAATAAAGGTAGAATTGAAATGATCTTCAGAGAAACGAAATAAAACACAAGTTTTTCCAACACCGCTGTCTCCAATCAGCAGAAGTTTGAAAAGATAATCATATGTTTTGCCACTGCTGCTTGCCATATTTTTTCAGAGAATATTAATTCAGGAACACAAGTACTTCTTGCAATTCCATTAATCAAGTATCAACTGAAAGAACTTATACATTTTTTGTTTCACCTAAAGTACCACAGAAGTTTTCTCAATATTAATAAAAGTATACCAAAGATTTTATTAACATTCATAAAAGGATAGCATCAATATTAATAAAAGGTTGACAAACATTATATACAGTATTTTTCATACCATAAGGTGCACTGGATTATAAGGCACAGCATCAAAAATTGAATCCCAATTATTCTTTTTTCATAAGTAAGGCGCACCAGATTATAAGGCGCATTAAATGTAGCAAAACTTAGATAAGTCAAACTGCATTCAACTCTTTCACAATAACTTCTGAGTGCTGGAGCTGCCAATGGGAATTTAATCTGTCACACATGCCTAATCCGCTAGACACAAATAGAATAAAATAAAAGTTGATTCCATGTGCACCAATGTAGTCAGGAACCTCGTGGAGTAATACGATCTGTGGCATGTGCTAGCTGCTCTCAGAACCAAATTTGCTGCTCATTGCAATTGTTGTTGGTTTATTACACAGCAAGATGGTCTGTTTGCAAAAAAATCACAACTAGCAATTAAATAAATAGCACCATTTACCACATAAAATTGGTTCCAGATGCGAAAGCACAACTAGATCCATACGTTAGGCACACAGCATTCCATGGCGCACTTTTGATTTTTGAGAAAATTAATGAATTTTAAGTGTGCCTCATGGTCTGAAAAATGCAGTATATATATATATATATATATCAACATTAATGAAAAGTATGTAAAAGATTTATCAATATCAACACAATTAGCACAAAGATCATACAGTATTTTCACTGACAAAAGTATCAAAAAGATTTTTTCACCTTTAATCAAGTATCATAAGGATTTATCAATGTTGATGAATGTGGTTGGAGAAAAATTGGACTTTCTGGTAAATTTACAGGAACAAAACAACACACAGGGTTCCCACATATTTTCAAAAACCATTTTCCACACTTTTCCAATACATTCTCAATACTAAATGAAGGAACTTTAATATCATTGCTTATGAATGCAAAAAATATCTGCATACCTGTCATCAGCAGTAAATAACAAAATTCGAATAAAAAGTGGCTGAATTCAAAATTTCCATAATATGTTTTTAATATTTAATGTACATCTTGGTCAAATTCAATTCCTTTCTAAGGTCTTGAAAACCGATTTCACAATTCAATATTTTTTCAACACTTTCAATGCTGCGTGGGAACCCTGAAAACATCCACTAGCAATGCCACAATGGCATTAAAATACATACTTTCAATTGGGAATCGGGTTTAGGTTAAATCTACAAAGGCTTTGCATAATGTAGAGCTGCCAAATGTCCATGAGGTTCTTCATAAGGTAAGGAATGGGATTGAAGTAAAAGATGTTGGATTTGTCAAAGTTGAACTGGTCGCTGTAAAGCTTCAGTTTCTTGATGGGCCAGAATTTTTAAAGGTACTGTGGAAAATAATTTATTAAATGCATTAAATTTCAAGTGGATTAGACAGAATTGTGCCTTCTGAAGAACTGTGACAGAATTGTGCCTTCTAACGATTGCTTTGAGTGGTGAAGCTGATTACCACTCAGATCACAACCAGTTCTCCATAACCTTTTAGCATCATGTTTTGTAGCAGCAGGTTGTTGTTGCAGTTTTACTTTCTCTTTAACATGTGTCTGTAAGTTTTATGTTGCTGGCTCAAATCATTTATTCTTTCAAACAATTTAAATTTTGTTTTCTCAATTCTTCTCAAAATACAAGTAACAACTCGTGTTACTATTTAATATAAACTTTAATTCATTTCAATATCTCTTGGTAATCAATAGATTTTTGAACCAGTTGAAAATTTTCTCAGGTTCAAAATGGTATAAAAGTGTCCAAAATTTTTAAGCAGTTGCTGAGGCCACTCGACTGGTGTAGTGCCACATGTGCAATGTAGTGTCACATGTGCAATGCAACGTGAAAATGATGTCTGCCAAAATAGTTCCTACTGTATATGCATGTGGTACAAACAAGCATTAATAGAGTGAGCATGGCATGTGATCATTATTCTTGCTTGTAGTCACAATGTGAAGCTTTGCATGGTTACTGCTCAGGCTCTTCAAACATAACAGAATGTACTTTCTATTCTACTGAAATATTTGAGAGCGTATCATAAGCTGGCATAACTTTTGAAAGAAAAGCTTCAGTAACAATATTCTACATCTCTCTCATACTTGGTCGCAACCAGATATGGGGTAATCGTAATCAATTACAGTTTTTTGAGTAATCATAATCAATTAAATTGACCAAAAATGAAATGTAATCGATTACATTGACAATTTAGTCATAATCGACGATTACTTTCGCGATTAAACTTGGAAATCTTCAACCTGCATCACTGTGCGCCGAATCGCGGTTTCGGTGACTGAATTTCCTCCTTCATCATCGTTTGTTATGGTAATGTTTCAGGGGAGGCTGTCTGTGTGTGTTAGATCTAGATAATCCAGTGGCAGACACATGCGTTTGCAGCGAATTCGCTTTGTTCCAACTACTCTTCCTGTTGGCCGCCAGAAGTAATGAGTCTAGTGAGATGAAGCAACAAAACTATGATCTTTACTTAAAAACGGGTTGACACTTCGGCAACAGAATAGCGGGACATTACGAGGAGAGGTGTTGGTTTTATTTATATATATTCAGAGTGAACTTATGAATGTAAGTGCTATATAATTAGTACAGTAAATTATATGCAGTAAATTAACTTTTTTTCAGAAGAATAAGGTACTTTAGTTTAATCCAAGTCAAAAGCACATTTCCACAACACTGACAACTAGCATGTCAACCGTGATCCACCTGAAACTGGTAAAAAAACTCAATGAAACCAGTAAGGTTTTGTTGACCATTGACTTTTGGTCCAAGTGACAGATGAACAGCTATATTGGCGTCACTGCCCATTTCATTTCTAGTTAAAAGCTGCATAATGCCATGCTGGCTTGTCTTGCAGTGGTTCGTAAACCGCTGCTAAGAGAAATTGTCAGCAATTTCAAAATTATTAACGAACGAATTTTCAGCGTTGCTGGATGAATGTTCAAGGCTGATTGATGTCGTTTGATTGATAAGATATTTGAAATGTTGATGTTTATCAACTGTAACAAGGATTTCAAAAATTGATCATTTTTTTAAAATTATTATTTTAACACTTTGACACCAAGGTGGTTTTGGGGATTTTCGAAAAAAGAACGCCTAAACGCACGTGGCTTTGTGTGGGAATTTCTCCCGATCAATAAGTGTTATGGACCTGGTCGAAGCGTCGAAAGACGCGGCAAGTCTTCTAGTCTGCACTCCAAAAAAAATTTTTTAGTTGGGGGTGCGGATTTTTTGTGAGTGACATTGTAAGTGGACGACTATTAGGCCACCTTGGCCCACTTTGCCTGGCCCTGGTCCCAAACCGTTAGACGGTAGTATTTCGCTGAAGTCTTTATTCGAAACTAGGCTACAATCCGAGTCTTTTGATACTTTGGATGACCTGCTGGGATTTCGGGTTCAAAAGTTATGATATAAGTTAGTAAAAATATTTGACTAATTAGCTAATTAATTATTTTGTTTACTTTAGATCATAACTTTTGAACCAGAAACGCTAGAAAGTCAATCAAAGGCTCAAAAGACTCAGACTCAAGCCTAGTTTCCAATGAAGACTTCAGCGAAACACTTTGGCCTAGCGGTTGGGCCCTAGGCCAGGCAACATGAGCCAAAATGACCCCAAAACTACTTCACTTATGACGTCATTCACAAAAAATCCGCACCCCCCAACCAAAAAAATTTTTTTGAGTGCAGTCTAGAAGACTGGCTGATCCGTTTGAGCCCTTGAACAACTCTCTAGCGCAATCGGCGGAGGAGCTATGGCGTTGGTAAGGCAACCAAAAACTGCTGTTTTTTAGGCCGAAACCGAAGTACGACTATATCGTACGCTGGTTATCGAAGTGTTAATGTATTTGTTGCAGTGGAGTAAGAGGGGCGATTTGACTCGCCTAACTAGCTAAATGTAAAAACAAGGCCCCCGCTTAGCTTACATTTCGATTTTAATATTCCTTTAATTGGTTTCAATAGGTTGTCGTCGTTTTGCGTTTTCAGAGTATTTTCCTTTGATTTGTGGTTCTGGTATAGCCATCTACACCTGCAGTCACCATTTTTTTCACTTTTTTTTTCGAGTGTTCACTAGTAGGTCACCTACAGAGGCCTGTGTACCTCTTTCAGCTAAGCTTCTCCTCTAGCTTAAACCTCTAGTTACGCCACTGGTTTGTTGACTGCACGAACATCTCAGTAAGCAATTAATGTGATTTTTCCGGTGCTTGATCCTTACAGATTAGTAATTTCGTTTATTGCATTTACAAATATTGTATGTTGTCTGAAAATATACTTATACATCAAACCATACAAATAGGGTTTGCTTTCGTTCTGAAGATGTTTCAAGACAAATGTAATCGCGATTGTAATCGTGATTACTTTTAATGTAATCGTAATCGATTACATTGGGATTTTGTTTAATCGTAATCGAGCAGGTGGCAAGTAATTGTAATCGACTACATTTGTGCTGTAATCGCCCCATGTCTGGTCGCAACTGTTGTTTAAGATTTCAAACTTCCCAGTCTGCTGTCTGACTGAAGCCATTGGGAGAAGTGTTGTTTGGGGATCCGTACAACACTGCAATACTAGTTTGTGCAATAAAAAATTAGATATTTGATTAAAAAGGTACATCCATTGCCACATGTTATGCGCAGACAAATTACAACCTATGGGCACTGCACAAAGTACAAGCCACAAAGCCGTACCATTTGGCCCACCAGCTTCACAAATTTTCTTATGCAACAAGTGTTGCAGCCAGTGGCCCAACTATATGGACAAGTACGTATGTTCTGGAATCAACACATTATAAAAGACTGCCCACTGAGCCATCCTACTGCTAGGCATGAACTGTTCTAAGGTTCGCACTGCGTTTGTATGTATCATGTGAATTAACAGTTTACGCCTCGTGTTGAATCCATTTTTCTGTTTGCATTTCTGCGCTTTTACGACCTAATGATGTCTTCAATGAGCTCCATCTTTTCAGTAGTGTAGCATGCGGGTCTTTTTCTGTCTGAGCTATTGACAGTTTTCAGCGATGTGTTTGTCTTGTTCTCATGGTAAACTTGTTTGTCAATGGTCGGTTAAGGTTGCTGCTGTGCATTCTTAAATGTGACGCAAAAGTTGAGGGCTATAAATTGTACAGTGTCACCTCTCCAATTTTTTGCCTGCTTCATGTCCAAAGCAGCTCAAGCCTAAGTAACGCCTTCACCCTCTCACAGACCAAAGTGAATCAGATTCACTAATTGAACTTATAAGAAGGTAGTACTTCATGTTGTGTCTGTGACAACCCAGTTTCAAATCCTGGTCATAGCACCACTTTGGAAATCAGGCCTAGTTACTTAATGAGTTTTGTTCACCCCTTGGCTTGTTCAGTACGTTATGGCCTGGTGCCCAACATAAAACATTTGAAAACAATGTAATCAGAGCCATATCAGCCGCACTCCATACCCCCCAATTTGGGGAGGGACATGCTGTCACAGGGGACCCAAAATTCCAGTTCCGTCACCACTTAACATCCCAGAGAAAGCTTCGATTCCCCAAATTGAAATATGAAGCACTAGAAATCAGTGAAGTTAGGGGGCCCTTTGAAAGAAAAGTGTAGTACAGTTATTTTGGGCCCCTTTCAAGCAAGGAAATTACACATTACAACTGCTGTTGGGGGTCCCTTTGAAAGAAAAGTTGCCCACTTATACATTGCAGTTGCTGCTGGGCCCCTTTGAAAGCAAGGCAGGCTACTTACACATCACAGTTGCACAGGGGGGCCCTAAGCAAGTGCCTGGCTTGCCTTCCTTAAACACACCACTGTATATAGGCTAACCCTGACAATGATCTTATATGAGAATATGAAACTGATTGAACACATTCTGCTTCATCCGATATACGTACTTTATCATGTGATGTGCGCATGTAAACACTGTAATGTGAAGTTATCTTTATGTTATTGAACACAATGAAGTTGTTGATGAGTTTCTCACTTCAAAAAAACATAGATATCACGCGATTTTTCATAATAACCAAGACACACACGTCGACCAAAAAGCAGATCTGGGTGGAAAAAGCCCCCAGTGGGAGCCCTGGTCACATGCGGCAAAATGCCTGCTCCCATAACTTGAAGTGAACATTTGAAGATTTAATCGCCGTGTTATTGTTATGCAATAAAGACCAGGAGTATAACAATCCACTAACAATTTCGCAACCTGCCTCTGCTGGCAAAGGAGCAAACTGCGCACTTGCGCTAACCGTGTCGGGGGCATTGCGATCACGACTTTGTTCTGACGGGCCTCGCGTTCATTTATCCGGCCCTGCCTACATGCCTAGTTGTATACGTCCAGAAGTCAGACTTCCACTTGATCAACGTATTTTGTGCAGGCCTAGTGATTGTAAAAATGTAGGCTACTATGTCTAGCCCAGGTAGTCTTCCCTTATTGTGTACTGCATAGCAGCAAGATACCTTTGGTGCTGACGATAGCCTGTTGTTCAGACAGGCAGATGGAGTTAATTGTGCAGTTAGAAAAGTCTATTTTGGGGGTGTCCCAAAACAGAGTAGTGCAGTTAGTAGGTTATAGATGTTAATCGTTGCGTCCACGTACGCCTTAGACTAGTCCCATCGCCACGGGATGGCTTTGGTGGGCTTAGACCACCCAAACAAATCTCCAAGCCCCCCAAATTGAAAGTGAAACACTATAAATAGGTGGAATTAATTTCATAATGTCAAGCCTCCCCACATAAATGCAAAGCCCCCCCACAGAACTGCAAAGCCCCCCTATTGAAAACTTTCTGGCGACGGTTCTACCTTAGAAGACTATATTTGTTAACAGTTATAGGCAATTTCAGATACAAAATATTATTAACTCATTGGCTTCCGCTAGGATTCAGCGATTTTCGCAAAAAAAAACAGCAGTTTTCGGTTGCCTTACCAACGCCCTAGCTCCTCCGCCGATTGCGCTAGACAGCTGTTCAAAGGCTCAAACGGATCGGCCAGTCTAGTAGATTGCACTCCAAAAAAAATTTTTTGGTTGGGGGGTGCGTTTTTTTTGTGAGTGACGTCATAAGTGGAGGACTTTTAGGCCACCTTGGCCCACTTTGTCTGGCCCTGGGTGCCAACCGTTAGGTGGTAATACTTCGCTGAAGTTTTTACTGGAAACTTGGCTACAATCCTAGTCTTTTGATACTTTGGATGACCTGCTGGGGTTTCTGGTTCAAAAGTTGTGATGTAAGTTAGTAAAAATATTTGACTAATTAGCTAATTAGTTTATTAATTAATTAGTTTATTTTAGATCATAACTTTTGAACCAGAAACGCTAGAAAGTCGAATCAAAGGCTCAAAGACTCGGACTCGAGCCTAGTTTCCAATGAAAACTTCAGCAAAACACTTTGGCCTAGCGGTTGGGCCCTAGGCCAGGCAACATGAGCCAAAATGACCCTAAAACTACTTCACTTATGACGTCAGTCACAAAAAATCCGCACCCCCAACCAAAAAATTTTTTTTCGAGTGCAATCTGCTGGACTGGCTGATCCGTTTGAGCCCTTGAACAGCTCTCTAACGCAATCAACGGAGGAGCTAGGGCATTGGTAAGGCAACCAAAAACTGCTGATTTTTAGGCCGAAATCCAAGTACGAATATCACAGAGGCCGGCAGCCAACGAGTTAATCTAAACATGTCCCATGCACCAGGAGTAAATAGTCCAGACATCAGCAAGGTTTATGCAGGCGTATTTCGGCCAGTAAAAAGCCCAATGCGCACGCTTTATAAGCATATTTCACTTAAGCTCATGGAAAAGTTTTATCAATTTGCGCTAATGAAAGAAAATGTTCATCGCGGTGCACATGCTTTGACCGCCCTCATGTTTGGTCCTTCGGTAATAATGTTTTGATAATTGAACGACAGGATTGATTCTGCTTTCCTGTAAACTTTTTTTACATTTGCATTTCATTACGACATCTCTAAATAATCGCCATCAATTAAATGACAATGATTTACGACCCAATTCCTTTTCTTAAGCTCGTTCAAAAAATTTTAGTTGAAAACTACGAGCCTATTATGCAACAGTATTTCCAGGAAAATATTCATAATTAATTTGCACAATCTGCAAATACTGTTCATGTTGTGAATTAAAAATTAATTTTCAAAATATTTAGCCCTCCTGCACAAACACGAAGGTCCCTAATGGAAGACTTTCTGGGGACGGTTCTGCCCAGGCCCGCAGACATGGTGGGGCATTTGTGGGCAGTTACACCCAAATCTTTTTTTGTGCCCCCCCAAATTTTGTTGTGCTCAGAAAATTTTTTTTCAAACATATAATTAAAATTAAAGCTTTCCCTCCTAAAAATGTAGTTTGCTCCTCAAACCTTAAAACCTGGCTACGGGCCTGGTTCTGCCAAAATTGTATCTGCAATTCAAATGTTTTGTTTTGAAGTCCATTCGACCCCAAGATGCAGCAAAACATAACTTTTTTTTATAAATCACCATTAGGGAGGCCATTGCAAGCATTTTGGGAAGGGCTCAGACTTGGGTTGATACGGCACTGACCAGCAAGGACAGAGAAACTGCAAAATATGAAAACAACATACAATGTTCAGGTGTGCCTGAACTTAAGAAAAGATAAATAGTGAAACAGAAACTTGTCACAAAGGTTTAAGCAAGAATGATGTTACACAACCAACAACAAAAGAACATCACTCAATTTATGACTGATTACCATGTGAATATCACATGACAGATGCATGCACAAGAGATCACAAGACATGAAGCATGACTCAATCATGCACCAGATATATGGTAGGCAGAACATAACCAAATATGATCTGATAAAGACACAGAGCATCACCAAATATGGTCTGGTAAAGCTTCAAGAGTATCATAACCAAATATGGTAAGATAAGATAGCCAATCAGAGAATGACAAAAGTCATACCCCTCTGAAACACAAACTGATCATGACCTGATCATGCACCGGATGTATGGTATAGACAAGTCAACCAATCAGAAAAATTGACACACTCATAAGAAGACAACAAAAGAAACTAACAGGAGACATCATGACTAACAGTAGCTCTCACACCAAAATTTTCAAATAGAGCTGTTTTAGCACTCAAATCTTAAGCTGCCTTTGGGCAAGGGCAAATCTGGGCACTCTACAAGATACTGCATCTCCTGCTCGTGGGTACGCTATGGGAGTTTACCAGTACTTTTATAAAAAGAGGTTGTTGTCCCGGTTTAAAGTCCTTGATTGGAAGGCAAAAACTGTTAGCCTGGTTTTGGTAGTCCAAAACCTGAACGAAAACATTGTCAAACCTTGGTGATCCAAGGCACAAGAGAACTGTTGTCCTATACCTGGTGATCCAAGAACCAACAGCGAAAGTGGGTCTTCATTTCTGGGTATGAACTTGGTTTGAACTGTTATCAGATAAGTACTGCTCTTTCCCTGTGCTTGGAACGAAATGTTGTTCTAGTCTTGGCGACACAAGACATCAGAAAGCTGTCTCAGCAGAGAGGCCTCTGCTTAAGAAAGGAGCAAGTTTCCCTCTCAGTCCAAACACTTGTGGTTAGCTGTTAGGTTTAAAGAAGCAAATTGGAGCTTTTTCCCTCTTTTCTGGGTACGATACTGACAAAGTTTAGTTATGATGATTCATAACAAACATGGTAAAGATGACGGACTGGGCACTTGTCGCAACTCAAATGCAAACTGCTGTAACAGGTTACAGCTGACCCTGACTAAGGTTCATGGTAGAACGAAACGGTTTGACAATGCGAACTTTGTTGAACAAGGGTCATAATGCAAACTTGATCAACAGTTTGGCAAATGCAATCTTTTGCCAGCAATGACTGAATGCTCCCTAGTAAGGATACTGAGCGGTACTCAAAAGTGAAACAAACTTGTATTATAAACCTCTGACATAACCAATTAACAGCACATTGGAGCTAAAAGTTTTATATTTAATGTTGACTTCCTGTTAACCATAATTGCTTTTGAATAATGCAATAAAGTTCACTAAGAACATATGATAAAATAAAGTTACTGTCAATAAAACGCAATTACTAACAACATGACATTAAAAGTAAAAGTGGCTACCCAACCACCCATGGATCTTCTTATTTCAAAACTTGTTTGACCATACCACCTCCCATGACGCGGTTCAAATAAAGCGGTCAGTTTGTCATTCGACCAGCGTCGATCTGGTAGCCTAACAGGTAGGTTCCAAGTCTGCTGTGCCAATGGTTTATCGGTTTGCCTCTCACCTTGGTGACTTCAGTTTTGGTAGTGGTTGCAAGTTTTAAATCTTTAGACCAGTTTTCCCTTCTTTTTTCAAAACTTTTCGAACTTAGGTTTAGGGGTTAGATTTAGGGGTTAGGTTTATGGGTTAGATTTAGGGGTTTAGATTTAGAGGTTAAGTTTTGGAGTTAGGTTTACAGGTTGGGTTTAGGGGATAAGTTTTAGCGTTAAGTTTAGGGGTTAGCATTACCATTAGGTCAGTGTTGGGGTTAAAGCTGCTATTAGGGTTAAGGTTAGGGTCATGGCCATTAGGGAATAAAATGCCTCCCATGGATTTTTTAAATTTCAACAAAAAAGGTTGCTGCTTTCTTAGTTTCCAAGGGGAAAAACTAATTTCACCACTTTTAGCCCCCTTACAAATATTTTTGAAAAATCGCCTAGTGGCCTCCCTGGAAATAATCCTTCCGATGCCCATGGTTATGGTCAGCTTTTAAGTTTATTAAGGTTTACCTTTTACGTTTTGTATGTTTCTACCAAGCCTACTGCATTCTCATCATGCATTATTGTCACATAACAGGAGACGGTCTAATAAGGTTTCAAATTTAAAGATCCATCGAAGGTTCTGTAGCCTGTTGCAGTTGACTGCAACAGGCTACAGAACCTTCGAAGTGGATGTTACTGAGAGGGGCTTATGGCCTTTCCCCCAGGTCCTTTATTGGGCGCCATTTGTTGCAGTTGACTGCATTGCCTTGAACTACTGAAGCAAGCACAAGAGAAAGATGGCAATTCGGGGCAATAACTAACAGGAAAGCAACCAGCAGCAATAGAGCTCCATCACTGACTTGATTCTATTATTACTAGGTTGCAATATCATTATATAGGGATAAGTGAAGTACGATAATTCGCTTGTGGTGACTATCACAGTGACTCGTTGCTCATCTTTCTGTTTATATGACACGTCAGAGGAAGAAATGGTACGTTTAATGGGGAATCTCTCAGATGGTAAAGCTATAAATGAAAACTATATACCAACAAAGATTATTAAGTTAGCCAAGTTTGTTCTAATGCCAGTTCTTACACATATTTTTAACAAGTACATTAATGAAGGTTTTTATCCTGATTGTCTAAAAGTGGCCGAAGTTATACCTATCTACAAATCTGGAGAACAAAAGATTTGCTCAAATTATCGACCAATATCTATTTTGCTACAGTTCAATAAAATTTTTACAAGGATTCTATATGACATAGTGTACTTTTATTTACAGTAATACAAGTTATTATCCAAATATCAATTTGGTTTCGGGCCTAGATCTTCAACCTCATATGCAGTTGAGAGTATTTACTCCAATCTATTGAGAAATTCTGATAATGGATTATATTCTTACTCCATATTTCTTGATTTGAACTAATTAAAATAGACAACTGGTTGCGCTCAAATAAATTGTCCTTAAATTACTCCAAATCAACATTTATGCTTACAAAATCTTTGAAAAATAATAGTAATCTGTCGGAAACTTGTTCGTTCCAAATAAAAATTAATGACAGCTACTTTCAATGAACAACATGTGTAAAATACTTGAGGGTTTTGATAAACAGCTTTCGTTAGACTGGTCATCTCATATGCAATACATAAAATCAAAACTAGTTAGGACATCATATTTATTTCATAAAATTCAAAATGTGGAATCGGTTGATATTTTTAAAATGTTATATTTTAATCTTGTGCATTGTCATCTAAAAAATACTGCATTGTTTCATGGGGCACAGCTACTAATTGTTTTGCAACCACTAAAAGTAGTGCACAATAATATTCTACGGACTATTACATATAACAACTATGGACGTCATATTACACCTGTGTATAAATCTCTCAATATTCTGAAACTTCACGATATTTATAAATTAGAATTAGCTAAACTTGCGCATAAATTTCACCATGAAATGTTGCCAACATCATTTAAAGATTTGTTTCAGAAAACGGCTGAAGTTCATTATCATAATACATGATATGCAACCAACCAAAACTATTTCATACAACAAGTTTCAACAAACGCTGGCAAAAAACAATTTCTAATCGAGGAGCTACACATTGTTGAGCAAATGTAGATCAACAATTCAAAGATAAATCTCATATAGCTTTTGAGTAATCAATACCGATCATTTTTGTTGTTGCAATATGGATGAATGTCTGAAATAACTATACTACATTATACATCTAGTTAAATTTTCAACAAAAATAATATCACTTCATCAGTCTTATCGTTTACGCATCCGTTTAGCATCCGTCTCAGATTAATCGCATGGTTTATAACGTAGCGCTTGGCATTTAATGGTATGGCAACTGAAATACTTCCATGATCTTTATCTCAGGTCTGCTTCACTGTTTTACGCAATAGTCTTTGTTTATACTTTTAGTAATCGCTGAGATGCTTCGCTGTGCTAGGGCACTTCGACTCGATACAACCGCAAGGTTTTTCGGTGTCCCGGCTGCAAGGTTTCACTTGTTTTCTTTTGCTTGTTTTATGAATAAGTACGACTCTAGATTGTAAAAAAATGCCTGTTTCTAGCCAGGTCGACGATAGCTTCGTCTCGTGTGCATTGGGGCGTGTATTATCGGCTAGGTCTAAAGTCTTTTTTGCAAAAAATCTGCAACATGCATCATTATTCCATTATTCCTTTTCTATGTCTGCTCGTGGTTTCAGCCAAACACGATAGGTCTAGCTCCAAGAGATAGGACTAGCAGTGGCAAGGGCCGCTAATGGATCGGTTTTTGGAGCAGACCACTGGCATCGATGAACAGATTTAGGATTTTCCAATCCAAATCCAAACCCACAATTTTATTTCAAAATCCAAATCTGATGAACTGACAGTTCAAAATCCTCTTTAAATTTAAAATTCTATCAGTTGTGTTCACTGAGCTTAGATCGGTCATGATTTTGCGTTATGTGGCTAAAAGACCAAGGTGAAGTCAGCTCCACTTTTCTCAGCTGCACGTTTTTGAAGAATGCGAGGTTCGGAGAAAAAAATTTTCATCGCAAATCAGCAAAAACAAAAGTCGTTTTCTTTACAGCAAATGAAATGGATTCAATATTCCATCATTACAGAAGACGTAGGCTGAAAAAGAAACTATTGCAGTGCAAAACAATTATCAAAATTAAAGAAATCCAGTCAGAGCATTTAGCCCAGAAACATGAAAAAAGCGAGTTTTCAAACAATTTTCAAACCACTTTCCGGAACACGTACGTACACATATTTTATGTCACTGTCTTTGTAATTTCATGCAGATTCCATATCTGTCAAAATTGGAGAGATTTAGAACAAAATATTAGGTATGGTTTTATGCATAGATAGCGTCTGAGGCAGAGATATATTGGCTGGCAACATTTTGTTCATCCTAATTTGAATCAACTTTCCGGAACATGTACAAACACATATTTTACATCACTGTCTTTGTAATTTCATGGAGATCCCATATCTGTCAAAATTTTGAACTACACTATTCGCAATCGAAAGATTTCGTACAAAATGTTAGGCACGCTTTTACACACAGATAGCGTCTGAGACAGAGAAATCTTGGCTGACAACCTGTTGATCATCCTAGTTTTAAACAACTTTCCGGAACACATACGTACACATATTTTGTATCACTGTCTTTGTAATTTAATGCAGATTCCATTTCTGTCACAATTATGAACTGCACTATTCGGAATCGAGAGATTTCGAACAAAATGTTACGTACGTTTTTGCAATCATTCAGTAACGACATGGAAGGGACGTTGCAAAGCATTCCCTTAAAAAAGTGTCTTTGTTTGTATAGGTTCTTCATGTGGTTCAATGATGATCCTGAGCGTTTCCAACTTCAGTTCTTTTGTTCATAATAAATTAAGAACATTTTTGAGACTTTGCCGGTGATGATGTATTTTCACTCTTGAAATGAGGCTGTCTTCATAGACTGCAGTGAAAACGTTTGAAGCCGCTATCAAGTGCAGAATAATTCACATGATGACCTTTTAATCTGCAAAGACCAAGGGTATGTGGAAGAAAGTTGGAAATATTTGCACATTGTCGGTAAGCTGCTAATTACCACTTGAAATGAGTGATGAGCTTTGTATATTGAACCGATTTAGGAAGTTGTATGTTCTTTGAAATGTACTTCTAAAGCAAATTGTTTAAGCCTAAATATATTATTCGACATTACATTGTATTGTTACCTAGAATGTTTTGCAGCACGGTCCTTGCCAGAATTTTGAAGGAATAGCTTGTTTGTTTCCTCTTTGCTTATGTTTAGACATCCACTATGGTACCATCATGAACAACGGTCACAGCCCACCTGCAAAAATGTTCTTTTCTTATGTTTATGATTATGAAACTTTATTTTATATAGGTTGTTTCTATTTTTTTGGCTCGAGTTATATGTGTTGCAGTTCATAAATCCCACACCAGACTTGCAACTTCAAAAAATTTCTTCTTACCCAGGGTTAACTCTTAGCAAGGGCAATGCTCCCTCAAATTCATTGGCCCGAAGGTATGGTCAGAAACACCTGACCATATCAAGTTTGGATCTCACTTTGATTTCAAACATCAGTACAAAAATTACCGACTCTCTGGCTTGTTGGTGCAATGTAACAAATGGAATCTGTTTAACTCATCTTATGTTGTCCATCCATTCCGTTTTTTATCATGTTATTTTTTCATTATGTTCTGCTAAATATTAGACTACTTGTGTTTCGAGTTAATTGCAGCAAGCACTGCGTAAAAAATTGTAGCTACGTATAGAAAAGATCGGAAACTAACCCAGTTATCTCCTAGAATATCTCTGCTTCCGCACCAGCTGCATAGGTCTTCGATGTCCTCTGAAAAAAGTGTTTTGCCTGAATTCAAACATCTTATTTAGAACTTAACGAAGAGCAGGTTTTGCAGATTTATCAGTTTGGAAACATTGTCATTTCTACCATGGGCGTCGGAAATGGTGCAGGGGTGATTTTTTTCAAAATCCTTCCGACGCACATGATTTCGACCAAGTTTTCAGTGTGCTCATTATTTTTAGCTCCTGCAGGTCCATATGAAATCCAACTTCTCATCAAAAACCTTAAAATTCTATTTGAATAAGGTTGTAGGGTGTGTATAGTGAATAAGTTGTTCATCTGAGATTACTGATTTTGAATGAATGACGACAACAGTCAATGAGGAGTATGTCAAATGTGACAAGGAAGAGTAATGACAAAGATACAGACATTGTTGTTGATCCTCTCCTGTGGTTTACAGGCATGCTAAAAGACCAGAGCAACAGGCAGGATCTAAATAAAGTGAGGCTGGACTATTACGAAAAAGAAACTATCCTGGCATCAAAAATATGTTTACACGAAAGACTGAACAAGCCTGGAGACCAGAGACTTAAAAGATACAAAGGGCCCGATGCAGGAAAGAAAAACCTTGAGGATATTTGGGCTCTATTCGATCAAATGGCTCAAAACAAGACTAACCGGACACTGGTGACAGACAGCACTCATTTCCCTCCTCTAAATATTTGTGACACCAATGCTATCAGCCTGTATGGAGAGCTAACGCAACTGAAGGCAGAAACAAAATAGCTCGAATCAGAAAAGGTGAAAATAGAAGCAATACTTCAGGAGTATGCAACAGAAAAAGTTAGAACAAACCAACTACTTGAAGAGGTTAGAGCAATGCTACATGCAAAATCCCCTGAATGTGGTAAGAACTGCTCACTGGCAAACAGGGATTGTCAGTCCCAAAATACTATCAAGCAGTCTAAAGCTG
>Ga0210059_1007293_pt1 | contig 17596 bp, 8 predicted proteins | sample Ectturendosymbi2_FD_188042 | JGI IMG/M metagenome (GOLD analysis project Ga0210059, IMG submission 188042) | Ecteinascidia turbinata endosymbiont from Florida, USA - Sample 2 (SPAdes) (version 2) | ecosystem: Host-associated > Tunicates > Ascidians > Unclassified | place: Key West, Florida... | reverse complement strand
CAAAAGTGGTGAAATTTGTTTTTTACCTCTCGAAATTGTAAAAACAACCTTTTTATGCTAATAATTTCAAAATCCAGGGCGGCCTTGCCCCCCCTTCCGACGCCCATGATTGTGACATAACACGAGGGTCAGACATTGTGACAGAACAAGAACGCTTGCTTGCCATGTCCACGAGGCCTCGTCCTTCCCACGCTATTAGGAAGGATAAGTTAGTGCTACTGCTGCATTTGCAGGCAAGTAGATATTAGTCAGAATCTGGTTGAGATGAGCTTAAGTCCATGGCTGTGAGAATCTGACTGTTATGCAAATAATAGCTGTTGAGGTCGTACAGATTTAGAAATTACTTAAACTGCTGCGGCCAACTCCGACTTTCTGAAACTTCTTCGATGGCCACTAGTGCCCGATGAATAGACTCCATACAATGGTCAGTCCACTGAGAACATTAGTTAGTCCTCGTCCATTGAGAACATTAGTTAGTCCCCGAAAAATTAGCAGTTATAGTATCGTTTCCGTACCAGTTGAGCAAAAAATGTTAACTCATGAAAGAGATTTATTAGTCTTGTTCAGAGCTAGCTTTTTCTGTCCAAATTTGGCTTTCTGTTCGATGTCCAAGGCCTTGTGAAAGGGCTCTGAGTGTGAAAAACTGAAATCTACGTGTGACAATTTAGGAGCTGTGTACAGTTCGGATGTAGATGGCCAGCAATTATACGAGAAGATTCTAGATTGCAAAATTCTGGTTTGAAGTTGTGTAACTTAAAATTATCGCGTACTGAAGTCCTGACATTCTTCGAATTGCTTTGTAAATAATGCTGACGATGGCAGTTGTGTATACTGCAAGCTGCGAACGATCTTTCAGTAAACTGAAACTGGTCCTTTGTACCTCCGGGCCTCATTAACTAACAATAAGTCAGGGCAGGTTGTGTGATCTAACTTTGATGAGAATAAAAAGAGAGTAAACAGCGAAAGCTTACTTTGATGAAATAATAAACGACTTTAGTTCGATTAAGGCACGAAATGTGTTGTTTTAACTACCATTTTTGTGTAATTTAACGGGAAAAGGCTGGATATATTTGTTTCGTTGGAATTTTGTTTTTCGAACACAAGTGATATATGACTTGCACTAAATAATTTATTTTATAATTCAAATTAAATGTGTTCCATTTAAAAAATTATCTTTTGCAGTTGCAATATGCTGTTTGATTTTTTTTGTAAGACAACAATTTTGTTAGGCAACGCTATGTAGACTTATAAGCTACCATTACGTTATTATTTAAATGTTTTGCTATTCAACATAACAAAAATAAATGAGTATAGAAGAATGTTGCAGACGTTATGGATTATTTGTATTTTATTTGCTGAAAAATGTAAAGCCAAAATAAACGCAAGTATTTTCTGTTTCAAAAAATTGGTTTTCTTCATGGTTTATCTTACGTAAAAACTGTGCCTGCATCTTATATTAAATAATTAGAAAGGGCGCACATTTAAATTTTGCCATGGGCGCCAGTTTGCATAAATACGCCACTGCGTAGGCCTACAGTAGTTATTAGATACTTCCGGACGATAAGGGAATTTAGGTTAAATTATCAATTGTCACTGCAATCACTGATCACCTGTGTCAGTGCAGTAGCCCAAGAGAAGAAACAACGCTTTTGACTTTCTAGAAGTAGGAACCTTGGGCAGTGCGATCACTGTAGCCTTGCGTCATATTTTTGGGATTGATAGGTGGCTGAGACACGTGGAAAAGAAATCACGGAGCCAAAAGCGACATTTCTGTCCACTTTGTTTAAGAAAATCGGCTGGAATATTATCAGGTCGCTGTGCCTTCCCGGTTTTGAGGTCCTTAATTGCATTAGAAAGTTCCAAGTCAGAGAATGGGGTCATCAAATGGCCTACAACTCCTGCTGCATTGCAAAGAGCGGTGCAGCTCCGCTTCACATTCAGTGTGTGATTTTTATTTGTACCTGTAAAACGCCCGCTCTTCAGTAGCCGGTAGGCAATGGAGTTGGCCGTGACAGGGCAGTGTTTCATTCTGACGCTGCGGCCTATTTGGCGATTGAAGGCGTTCCAGGCTTTCCTGCTTGAGTGTGTGAAGTCAGTTCCTGCCACGACCTCGTTCCATCGATCCTTTCGCTTCTGGTCTAAATGATTTATTAATATTTCAGATCTAGAATGTATCTCCTCGTTGGTATTGTCCCGTACAAACGCGCTGTAGAAAGAGTCACATTCATCATCCCATGTAGGCAGTGGCGTAACTAGAGGTTTGAGCCAGGGGGGTAAACTTAGCTGAAGGGGGACCATTGGCGGCAGTTCGGGTATGCAATAATTAGTTCCCAAAAACCCATACGCGTTATTCCACAAAAATCGAAAATATTTGTCGGGTGATGCAATCAGCTTTAATTGTGTAAATGACTTTAAAGTAGAATTTCACGTTTTCAGGTAACACATCCTGTCTAAATTTGATACCCATCAGTGACTTGTGAATGGGTAAGGTACATGGGCGTCCGCAGAAATTTTTACAGGAGGGGCAAGCCGATATTTTGCTTATATACCTCAGGTTGCTAATGCTGGCGATCAGGTCCGCAACCAGACGGGGGGAAACAGGCAGTTCCCCCCCGAAATTTTCAAAATCTTGTTTAGTTGTTAGGTACAATAACAACTAAGTTACAATCAATTCCCCCGAAAATAACCCAACAAGAGAGTATCAGCCGGTTGCGACTCTATATGACGATGCAACGGAAATGGACGTTAACAAAACGCTTTACGCTTTCTACAAAACACATAGGTGTAGGACAGGCCTGTAACTAGGGAGGACCAGAAGGGGCAAAGCCCCCTCTGAAATGCTTTTCGCCCCTCCCTTGAAAAATGTATTGGAAATAGTTTGAAATTATTTGAGATAGTTTAAAAATTTGGGCCCTTCCCAGAAAACTCTTGGCCCCTCTGGTGTCACAAGCTGGTTAGGGGCTGGTGTAGGAGCAGGAAATTTTTTTGGTGTGCAAAGGATATCTTGTCCGAATTTCCCAATTTTTCCCGAGAAATTTTATGCCACATTTTCTCCCTGCCAACCTTCTTTAACTGTTGGTACGCCTTTTTTTACTAAGTTGCCACAGACTGGAAAATTGGGTACTTGAAATTTGGTTCTTAATAATCCAACTGAAAAATATACGCTAGGCTGTGCAAGAATATTGTCAGAAGCCAGCTGGCTCAGTATCCTTGAGGATCTGTCTCACAGTTTTGAGGATTTCCATTCACATTCCAGCTGTTGCTGTCAGCAAGGAACCTCAGACCTAGCTGAGGTAGGCCTGAAGCTGCTTACTTCTCTGAAAACATATACATATGTGACATTCAGTGGCGTAACTAGAGTTTTGAGACAGGGGCAAACTTCGCTGAAGGGGCCCACCGTCCTGGCTCCGTGGGCGGCCCACTAGCTAACACTAAAAAAAGTTGAAAAATGATAGTGAATCCTGATGTGGATGTCTGATGCTTCACTAACTAAAACCCAAAAAACTCAAAAAGTCAACAAGTAAATGAAAACCCCAAAATACTAAATATCAAAATATAAGCAAAATGGCCAACGGGGGCCGGTTTTTACATTTAGTTTGCCTGGCGACGGCTCGCGCCCCTCCCCACCCATCCGTTACAACACTGATGATATATGTGGCACAGGGGCGGCTCCAGCCAGTAAGTTAAGGGGAGCAATTTCAGTAAGATTTGGCAGTCAAGTCTCATTACGTGTTCACTACTGTAGGAGAGATGAAATATACTTTACAACACTGCTGTGACAAAACAATGGACGGCAAAATGGCCTCATATCGCGAATGCTGTTTCCCAAATTGTGCAAAATCATTGTGAACAAAGTTCCTTTCGTAGGTTTTAGGGAGGGCGATCGCCCGAATCACCCCTTGGATCTGCCCCTGCCTGATGTGGCAATTATGATATTATTTATATTATAAAGATGTCGTGAGTCTCACAACATTGTCTGTTCAACTGCGCATATACGCAACAAATTGTATGGCAAAATGTATCCATCCAGTGGTGCAGGAGGCGGGGGTGAAAGCGAACCCCCAAAAGTTTTGATTTGTTGAAAATCCGCGCAAAATTCCTGAAAATTGGGGCAAAATATCTGAAAATCCGAACAAAAGCCTTATATATCTAGACAAAATCCCTGAAAATCTGGGCAAAAATGGGGCCAACGTTGTTTGACTTTGAAAAATGGCGCTCAAGGTTTGCAGAAAAAACAAGTGAAGACCATTTTTATTGAGGTCACATCACAAAACCGGTCGGCAAAAGTTGCACGACAACTTTTTGGGCAAGTTTGGGAACATTTGGGCAAAATCCTCTGCACCCCCAAATATTTGCTTGCTCCTACACCTATATATTCATCCAAACACTATAGAATTAAAAACTGAAGCTATTTTGCACTTGTATGGCATGATCTCTACGAACATGAAGTAGATGCCCTTGCATCATACGCGATTACCTCTGGGTACAATTAACGAAGCATATAAATGAAATGCTTTCCTTTGCCAAAACTTTCAAATTAGTCAGTTATCTCCTCATCAACTTTCACAAACTAAAACACAATGTTACTAGAAACAGTTTGTTGATTTTATATATAATGTGTTTCCTATGATGCAATAAACTTTTATTTGTACAATCAATAGCAAGGAAGCAAAATTTCACTAATAATGTTGTAAAATTACGAAGGTTTTTATCCCAAATTTTTTTGAGGTTTGCATAAAGTTTTGACCAATCAAACCTTACGAGGATGCGCTTTCACCAGTGCACCCTAGCTTCTACACCACTGTTTCTACACCATAAAGAAAATGCCCAAAATTACGGCAACATTCACAAAAATCACGCCTCGGCGCATGGTTCTTTTCAGACAGTACACAATAAAACTATGTGACTTACCGTTGTCAGTAGTCACTGTCTTGTTGCATTACCTGCCAAATAGGCTATATCTACTTTCAACAGTCACATGCGGCAAAACGCCTTCTTCCGTAACTTCAAGTGAACACTTGAAGATTCGTTGCCATGCAATTGTTACGCAATAAAGACCAATAGCAGAATAATCTGCTCGCAAGTTTCTCAACCTGTCTCTGCAGGCAATTGGAGCAGACATGAGTGGACTGCAAGTTCATCACTGCATGGCATCAGAACATTGAACCTGGTTCTTGTGCAGCGTGAGTGTTATACTAGCAAATAAACTATCGTTGCAAGAATTAAATCAATTAATCGAAATTAAACTGCTATATTCAGGTTTTTCAGAAATTTTGATTCTTAGACCCAATTTCCAGGGGGGGCAAGTGCCATTTTGCCCCCCCCCTGCGGACGCCCATTGTAAGGTAGCCTTATGATTTATGTAAGACACACCACACAGCATCTGAATCTTGGTAATTAACTCCAAAATTAATTCCACTTTCTTCTAAGCACAACATGCTTGACGTAATGATGGGGCATGGGGGTAGATTGTGGGCACTGCCGGAGTAAACAACAAAATAAATGTAGTAAGTCCAAAACGGAATTTTTTAAGAAATTCATTGATCTCTCCGCATCAGTGATCATAAAAACAACATTCATCTAGCAACTACTAAGCAAATAATGCCAAACAATTTTATCTTAATATGGAGCTGCACACAATACAATTATAAATAGATATGAACAGGGCCGTAGCAGCCCATCTCTGCTCCCCCCCAAAATGCTGACAGGCCTTTTACCTAATGGTGATTTGTAAAAAAAGATTTCTAAAGCGTTATTGTATCAGCGCTATTATCCGTCAGGATTTAGTTGTAGCTGTATTTTTTCTATCACAGGGCTACTCAACTGGCAGACCGCGGTCATACAGCAAAATAAAAGAAATCGCTGTATACTATAGTGGCGCCGTAGCACACTTGAAAAATATTACAAAATAATAACCATGAAAATAGTATAAACACTGTTACATTATTATAGTATCACAACGGCTTGGAGCGAGTCTTTTGGCATGCAAAAGCCTTTATGACATCATCCAAATCTAGAGAGCGCACACATAAAGCTTCGATTGACAACATGGCTAATAAGGATAGTCTTCTGTCTGTCATGTGAGACCTGTTGAAGGTTTTGATCATCTTCAGTTTGCTGAAACTCCTTTCAGCGCTGGCAACAGTATCGAGGCAGTTTAGCAAAATCCGAAATGCAATAAATACGTTATGATAAACTTCATCAAGGCGTGTGTCTTAAGAAGAGCTTAACAAAAGGAATTGGGCCTTAATCACTGTTATTTAATTAACGACGAATATTTAAAGATGTTGTAATAATATTCAAATGTTAATAAAAGTTTGCAGGAAATCAGAATCAACCTTATGCTTCAGTTATGATATTAGGGAAGGAACAAATCTGAGGCCGATCAAATGAACGTTTGCTTTTATTACGCTCAAGCTAATTTTGCTTGAAAAGCATGCGCATCGTACTTTCAACTGGCCGAAATACGCATGCATAAACCTTCTGATATCTAGACTTGTTAATCGCCTGGTGCATGGCACATGTTTAGATTAATAAGATTTTGTATCTCTAATAGGCTAGAAATGTTGACACTAATAGTAGTTTATTGCAGACTCGTGGTCCATACAAACGCGATCATGGGCAAGGATGCCAACCTGCACGCAACACGGTTAACATCCATAATCCACTAACTGCACTACTCGGTTGGGACAACTTAGCAGTGATAGCTTCATAAACCCTTCTAACTACACAATTAACTCCATCTTGCTGTCTGAACAGCACGAAAATGTGTAACTTTGGTCCTGGGTTTATTTTTTCGTTGAGACATTTCGGTCAATTGTCCCATAACAGTACTAAAACTCACCACAACAGTATTCACTAGCCTACATTTTCAGACTTTCTGACCGAATTGACTTAAATTTTTTTGGTCATTTCAAAAACATTTTGGACTATGACCGAAAAAATAAACCCGGCTCTGGTCGTATGCACCAAAGGTATCTTGCTTCTATGCAGCACAAAATACGAAAAGACTTACTACCTGATCTAGCCACATTGCATTTTTTTACAACAATCATTACACAAAATAGGTTGATCAGGTGCAAGTCTGACTTCTGGTCGCATACAGCAAGGCATACAGGCTAGCTTAACGTTCAACACTCCAAGCAATGAATGGTGACGCTTTACGCTCAAGCCTGAAATACGTTTATTACCTCACAAACGCATCAAAAATGAGCAGGCGATGTTATTTTAGGTAACAGCAGCACGTACTGCTCTGTCTATAAATTACAGAACAAAAGAGAATACGGATTGATAAAAACTACACTGATTTCTAGTGTTTCACATTTCAATTTGGGGATTAAAGCTTTGTTTGCGGGGATAAGCACGCAGAATCCCCCAGAATTTTGGTTCACCTGTGTTGCCAGGCGGTAAACTTGCGGATATTTGTTTGATACGGATAACTGCATATTCCGCTAAAACACATACAAAAAAATCTTGGCAAATTTGTTATGCGATGAACTGGATTCATCTGTACTAAGACCCGAAATCACCGTTAAACGCTCCGAGAGATTTTTGAAAAACGCTAAAAGCAAAAACCTACTAAAAATAAAAAGAATACCAAATACCGAAATACAAGGGGCCCATTTCCTACATTTTGCCTTCCAGGGGGAGTGGCGCGCACCCCTGCCCCCCCCGTTAGTTACACCTAGCCTCGTGGGATTGTTTTGTGTGCTGATTTAATGAAGAGGTGGCACAGAGATGGGTATACTATGTCCAAGTTGGATAAAGAAGGTTTTGGTAGGCTGTAAACAGGGTCCCGACATGGGGAAATGCCGCCCCGGGATGAGTCGAAAAGTGCCGCCACGGGTTAAAGCAAAGTCAAGCCTTGCAGGACGGAATTATTTCATAACAGTGCATCATTAGGCTGGAGATAATTTTGAAAATTTCACTGAAGTTAAATTCCGGAACATTTTGCTAACCGGGACAGACGTTTAAACCCGGACAGTCCTGGCCACACCAGGACGTATGGAAGGTCCAACTTTAACCAAAATCTGAATCCTAAACCTAAATCTAACTTCAGGTTCATTCGTGAAAGACCATTTGCTATTCCTTTTTTTCACCAAAAGTGCCGCCCTCCCGAAAAGTGCTGCCCCAGGGCATTGCCACCCCCCGCCCCGCCTTGTCGGGGCCCTGACTGTCAATGCCTGACTCCAAGAAGTTTGAGAATTTTTCCCAATTTGCTTTGCGAAAGTTCCATCTTTTTACTGGTTTCGTGTTTACTAGTTCTATGGGATTAACTGGCGTGATAAGAGGTCTGTGGCAGAGATGAGCACGGATCAGGACTGGATCGGACTGGATCAGGAATGAAGCCAATTTTGGCCGGATCAGGACTGGATCGGACTGAGAAAATTTTTGTTGTTTTAGTGTGAATATTCTGAAGATATCAAACATTTTAGTTGTGATCCGATTTCACAGGTTTGCAAAATGGTAGTTTATATTTTACCATCAAATGCAAAACTGCTGGGACTATTTTGCACTTCGAACTGTATCCACCTTTGTTCACATATAACGTTGAGTTCTATTCCAGTAGCAGCTTGGACATAGTTGAGTGGTTAGTGTCTGTACCTGCTGTGCCATTGTTCCTTGGTTCTGCTCTCACCATATCCTTTGGCTTAGGTTGTAGAGGTTACACCTTTGATGGGAGGGTTTTTAATGTAATTTTTCAAAAAGTTTAGGGTTTACATTTAGGGTGTATGTTTAAGTTTCGGTTTAGGGTTTACCTTTTGGGTTTAGGTTTACGGATTAGGCTTCGGGTTTAGGTTTTAGGTTCAACTTTTAGGTTTAGGTTTTGGGTTTATGTTTGAATTTTGGGTTTAGGATTTGGGCGTTTATGTTTTGGGTTTAGGTTTTGGATTTGGGTTTGGTTTTAGGTTTAGGATTTTAGGTCATGTAGCAAGGAGCTTACGCTAATCCATAATCCAAGTGTATCGACCTTGTCACTTGATCAACCCAAGCAATCGAATTTTCCTAACGACAAAATAACTCTAGCAGTGCTTTTCCATCTGATGCCAAATGGACACTTCCTTGTTAAATATTGAAAATGCCAAAAGGCTGTGTCTATTTTGCCTCATGAGGCAAAAGCACTGCTGGAGCTATTTTGCCTTCAACCAATCGTATTTGGCTAAAAGCCAAATAGCTCCAGTAGTTCGTTTGCCTCATGAGGCAAAATAAAAATACATTATTTTACCTTGGCGGATAAGGACTGGATCGGATGGGTGATTTTCAAAAATTTTGCAGATCAGGACTGGATCAGATTTAATTTTATCGGATCAGGACTGGACTCGGACTGAAAAATTTCACAGTCCGCTCATCTCTGGTCTTTGGTGCGTTTTCGGGAAGGGATCCAGGATCAGACGTTGTGGCAGTGCTCCTTCTAGCTTCGTAAACGCCAAGTCGGGGTTAGAAGTAGTATTCCATCGAGCAGAATTAAATGTGTGTGGTTGTTTAGGATCAAACAATAGTGTGAGATCTTCCGCAGAGGCCCACTTTTCTAATGATATCCCCTCCGAGTTGGTTGATCGGCAGGGGAGATGTGGGATCTTTGAACAGGGTGGGCCCAATGACCATAGGCTATTTTTCGCCACCTAGTGAATGTGTGTTCTTGTGGTTTTGGTAGTGAAATTGAGATTGATTTCTTGTCACCCGTATGTGTTTTAGAGCGTTTATGGCTGCTAAATAAATTTTTATGGCCTGATTCTAATTTTGAAGGAAGAAAGTAAAATTTTGGTGCTTTCGTTTTTTTGTTTTTGCAAATGACAGGCAGCTTGTTTCGAAAGATTTTGTGCAAATGTGAAATGCTCAAGGAAAGAGTTTTGAAACTGCAAGAGATTGAAAACTGATACTGTACACTTCTTTTGTTATGACATGTGATGCAAAAATGGCGTCGGAAGGGACCTTTGAACCATGCGAGAACGGGACCAATGGCTCGGGGGTTCAAAGGTCCCTTAATTAGCATATTGTTAATGTCTTTAGCATAGACATACCTACTTTCAAAATTACAAAAACCATATATGATTATTTTATCAAGAAGGCCTCAATAAGGCGTTGAGCGATGTAATGGAGCATCAAATAATTCTGCGAAAATTTTCCGAATATAATAATATTGACCGAGTATCGCACGTGGATATAGGCCCAAAAACCCAAGAAGTAAGGTCGTGGTTCTGTGAGAAAACATTTCATGGCTTCTAGACAGATGCGTTGCTAAACGTACAAATAGACTTTTTTGCTGATATTCGCTATCCACTTCGCAAGTTATACGAAGGATCTTAGCGCAGTGCATACGAAGCAATCATCTAAGCACGGTAATACGGAGCATCTAAGCGGAAGTTTTCACTTACAGTCAAAGACAAGCCAAAGATGCGTATAAAATCGTGAGGCGTCAGCTATCCGTATCGAGCGATGTTATAAACTCAGAACAATAAGAGAGTGACATATTACTCCTTAACAGAGCCGGAAATTGGTTGTGTGTTGAGCGGATCTTTGGACCAATTGATTGAGGTGGGTTGTTGCTGCATTGTAAATGTTTATTCCAATTATGGAAATTTTAAAATGCTTGTGGAATTGGTGCTAAGGAGACCTGATGATGGGGACTTTGAAGTAAAATTTCTGAAAAGATTTGACAAACTTGGAAACGGCTTCGTGTTTCCAGACAGGGAAGTTTGTCTCTGACGGAAGATCGGAAATCGTTAGTATGTCATCAGACCCATCATCTGTTGTAGCCCACAAAGCCCCTTTCTCATGTTTCGAGATTTGATGCCGATTTATCTCATTATAGAATGTAAAGGTGCTTGAGACTGAGAAACAGTTGCAACTTGTGGCAACCAACCCAGGGTGACAGTCCAGTTCGTATCTTTGTAATTACATCGTAGCCCGCGTCATTTCGTTACTTACATTCTTTCGTTGCAAATCGTTGCATTATATAAATTGCGTTGCAACGAGAAATCTTGCGTTAAGCTATGTTGAAATCTCCGTTTTTGGAAGAATTCACTGTATTAGACTTGAATGTGACAGGATCCTCCGAGGTGGTTCAAAGGTCCCCACCGGTGGTTCATTTACACATGTGGGACCAATGAGCCAAAAAAAATTTTTTTTCATAATGAAATTTTTAGCCACTTCTTCAAATTAAATCCTACTGATTTTTTGTATGTAGTAGAGGGACAGATGATTGTTATTCATGCTGAATCTTAGAGATTTGCTAGCTAAACTTTGCGACTTATGACCGGAAACGTAAAAAGTGGCTCATTGGTCCCACATCTCTCCACCCACATGTTGTACTATGACAGTCTTCTGCATAGATACATGGCCGTTTGAAACCAGGGATTGACCCTTGGGATAACTGGGTCCTGGGTGGTTTACAGACATTAACAATTGTTGCGCCTTCCACGTCTACGGCCGTCCACTCGACGGCTGAACCCTCAGGGCAAATTGTTCACATTCTCCAGGTGTTACGATTGTTGACAAAAGTTGCAGTTCCATGGACGTCGCTCTTGGTGAAAGCTGCTAGGGTGTAACCAGGAATCTTAAGGTGGGAGCTCTCCTTAACATGGGTTTCTTGGAGCAGGATGACCGCAACTTTATGGGGCTGAGCAAGATGAACTAGGACGTCAGTTTTCGCTTTTGTAAGGCCTTCCGCGTTTAGCCGTAAGAGCGTTATGCCCTCTCGTACGACAGGGGAAAGTGCCCGCCCAAACAAGGGCGCTTGCTTTAAGAGGGCGTCGGCCTGTTGAGGTTGTAATAGAGACTTTTTCATGGGCACCATTACCATCACCTTGGGTTGCTTTCTCAAGTTGTTGACATTCGCCTTCAAATGCAGTTTGCCAGTCTCCAGGGCTAACCACTAGGAAGATGTCAACATGAGCACCCTCCTACCTGCTGACAACATGTCTGACGGCAAAGCAGATTTATAGAAAATGTACTTTGTGAATAGCACTACTTTTTGTCATTTGGACATAGAAACATGTCTCGCGGGCACCTCAGTTGATTTCTACGTGACAGGAATCATTCCGAGAAATCCTAAGAAAGCTGCAAAATTGAAGCCTAGCGATTTTCCTGTAAATTTCTTGCTTTTCTTGGTCTTTGGCCCAGCTAACTAGCAAATTTGATGGTCTTTCAACTGGATTACGCAGTGACGCTTTTTATGGTTTTGTGTTAGTGTCGTGAAAACCAAACCAAAAAAACTTCAGTTTCTCCGAATTCTGTTCGTTTGAAACAAATAGCCCGTTGAAACCTAAAAATTTTGATATTGAAATGACTGAGGTCAGTGGCATCACTGGGAATGAGTGATGCCTAGTTTTAATTGTAGTACCAGTGTGGAAACTGGAAACCCAGGTATTGCTCTACAATATTTGCCCTTCCAGTCGGTTTCTACAATTTATTCGTGGTACCTTTAAACAAAAAGCACTAGTGTTTTTTTGTTTTAGCTGTTTGTGAGATAACTTACGCTCGAGGGCTGAAGCAAATGCAACTTAGAACAGACTATCCCTGCACAATCAAAACTGTTAGCCAGCCTCTCAGTGCGGCCCAGTGTTGCCAGAGGGTTGTCACCCAAACCTGCTAAATCGTGTCACGAAAAACTGATAGACCCTGCTAAACAAAATGTCACAAATTTTCAGCTTAAATCTGCTAAAAATAGTTAAATTCTGCTAAAAAACTGCTTCTTTGAGGTGTTTAAAATAAACTTATAATGCTCTGTATCAAGCTCTGTATCAGATTCTATTTGAATAAGAGCTGATGATGCCTACTTTGTAGGCGAAATATATACTCTGTAAGATCTTAGTGTCTGATTCTTTGCTGAGAAAGGATTTCTTTCAGTAGACAGTGCTCTGTATTAATTTTTGGTCATGCACTCACTGTCAATGGATCAGACATTAGGCCTACGACTTGCTGGCGTAAGTGAGCCACCCGGAAAAATCATGTGTCGTGGTATAAAAATATATTCTTCCAATGTGATATTTTAAACCCAATGCGCACACTAAGCACAGAAGCAAGTCATTTAGGCTTCACCAAGTCATGTAGTTGCTTGTTATTATGATGCAATTATCTTTTGAAGCAGCTTCGCTGCGTCATAATGGAAAATCCAATGGTAATCGCAGTGGTATATTTATGCATCCAAATGATTGAAGGCAGCTAGTTGTGTCTGGTGGTCTTTGTGTTGCTCAATATAAAGCGTCAGCCAGAAGGTAAAGAATTTTTTGATGAAAAAGATGTAAAAATTTCAATCTCTAAAAATTGTTGGAAGAAATATTTGGCCAGGAATTTGTTACCTGCTAAAACTGCTAAACGGTTTTCGAATCTTGCTAGAAAATCAGCTAGCTGCTAGATTGAAAAAATTCCAGCTAACAGTGAGAAAAACCTGCCAGATCTAGCAACAAAACAGCTAAAATCATGTTTCCCAGATCTTTTTCGTAGCTTATGGCCAAAATCCTGATAAAAAATGGCCAAAATGGCTGTTTTTTGAAAACGTTATCGCCAAAATCACAAAATATTTTAACTATGATAATTTCCATATTCATAGGTGTCTCAAATTGTTCGGAGGGCAGTATATTTTTTGCTGAAAAAATGTGTTTTGCCAAAGAGGCAAGTTTTTACACTAAAACAGCAATTTCTTCCGTAAACTCAAAATTACCTGTTACCATTTGTCTTTATTTATCTTCATAAAACTTAGAAACATATAGTAAACACTACTGTAGATACATGCTTCAATTCTGATCCATTTCTGGGTTAAACAATTTGAAATTAACTTTCCAGTTCAACGATAAGGCTAGAATTCTCTTGATCTTGTGCTCCAAATATATGAACAAAAGATTACAAGTCATGAACTGCATTAAGTTGATGATCACAATGAGTTAACCACATGCTCAAAACCATCGTTAAGTTCAGGGGCGGCTCGTCTAGAGGGGCTGCAGCCCTCCCTGAAAAATGTAAGGCAAAAGATTCCGCGAAACGGCCAAACTCGCCTTAAGTTTGGATTTAGTTACGAAATTTCATAACACAATAATTTTCGGTACTCCGACACCATTTTGACTCAATGTTTCCCAGGAATGCAACGAAACCAATGTTTCGCTCTTTTCCAACGACGCTGCTTGTGCAATGACGTTTTCAGCACACTTGCCCATGAATTTGGCGATTTCGGGGCTGTCTTCGGCATAGCCCTAAAGGAAAGAAACCAAGCAATTAGCTACATGAAATATGGTGGTATATCCACCTATCGCAAAGCGTTTTTGTTATTTTTACGATGAATTTTAAAGAAAAAACGAAGGAAATATGATCTTGACTGTTTTTTACTTCCTGATTTTCTTGGATAATGAGTTTTATAATTAAGTTTAACAATGCTTTCACTAGTACTTTGGCGATTTTTGGCCGCTATGGATTCAAATCTAGTCGCCAATCTCGGGCTGCGAAAATACAGCTCTTCGTTTATCTGCACCAATGCAGCTTGCAACAGTAGTTTAAGCTGACGATCTGTCTAGGGTTGGCGTTTGAAGATGTACGGCAGTAGTTGGTGGATATCATTCTTGGATAACAAAAGTGTGACTGATTTAAAACATTGAAATGTGAAAATTTTGAATCATGAGAAATCTGGCAAGCCTATAAGCATTCAAGTAGACCTTTAATTTTTGGTAAGGTGAGCGTTGCAGCTGTAATTGATTCAGGATACAAACTTTTGCTGGAAAACCATAACAATCCAGTCAGAGGCGCCGCAAGGAATTTCGTTCTGGAGGGGCCAGTCACTGACGTCGTCAGATTTCAAACTTTAGCTATTTTGCATAAAGATCATTTTGATGTCTCTGGTCAATTACAACAGGATGTGAGGTCACATATCTTCACCAGTCGGCATCGATAGATTTGAACAAAGACAAGAAGACGTTTGCTTTCGCGGTGATCATTGTCAAGCAGTTGTTAACCAAACAGTTTTTAATGAAAATTAAGAGCAGCGGAAATCGAAGCGCCGTGTGATGTTGTCCTCGAGAATATCACTGATTATGGCTATTGGATAAATCAAAATCAACTAAAAGTATGTAAGTGGATTCATAGGAACAAACCAGAAGGTGCAATTAACTAAATTTTGACTTTACAAAATACTTGCGGTTCTTTTTGAACAACTCGTCGATAAGTACCTCAGGATCAACTGTCACATCACGATTGTACGTCAAAAAAGCCAATCCATCAGACGGTTTTTCCCAGGCCCGTAACCAGCTTGGAACACCAGGTGGGGCGAAGAGTTTTCTGAGAGGGGTCCAAAATTTTAAGCTATGTCCAATCAGGCCCGTAACTAGCTTGGGACACCAAGTGTGGCGAAAAGTTTTCTGAGGGGCCCAAATTTTTCAAACTATGTCCAATAGTTTTTAACTATCCCCAACAGATTTTTCCAGGGGGGCCAAAAGGTTTGCAGGCGAGGCTTCGCCCCCTTTTCTCCCCTGGTTACGGGCCTGTGTCCAATAATTTTAAAGTATGTCCAACACATTTTTACAGAGGGACCGATTTTGCCCCATAGTGCTGCGTAGATAGGTTAGCAACCGTTGAAAATGAACGGTGTTGGAGTTTGTAAAAGCACTCAACAAGGATGGTTGGTGACTGTGTCAAATATATTTGTACCAAATTTCCGGGATCAACGATAGAAAAATTATAAAAGCTGGTATTTTCGATGGCCCTCAGATAAGAACACTAGTAAATGATTGTGACTTTCCAAATGCCATGAATGAAAAAGAATCCTGTGCTTGGAGTACCTTTGTGGAAACTTTCGAGAATTTTTTGGGAAATAGAAAGGCAGTCAACTACAAAGGGATTGTGGCCAAGTTACTAAGCACCTTACAAGATATGGGTGCTAACATGAGTATCAAGCTTCATATGCTATACAGTCATCTCGACCGCTTCACAGAAAATCTCGGTGATCTAAGTGATGAGCAAGGGGTTAACAGTTTCATCAGGATATTAGTGAAATGGAAGTAAGGTACCAAGGAAGATGGGATGCTGCCTGACTGCTGTTGGTCAATTAAACGTCACGATGCTTTTGCCATTCATTCTCGAAGATCATTCAAACGGAAATTAATGGCTGACATTTGACCATTTAAAGGATTCCATTGTCAGTATGCTTGCTTAAACTCACTAATTTGGCTTGTTATGGGGAAAGATCCAAAAAATAAATACGCAATTGTGTTCATACAATACCATTTCATCATTTTGTAGTAAACATCCCCAAAGTTCATTTTGTCACTACAGTGGGTGCATCATAGCAGGAAAACTAGACCTGATAGAGAAAAACTGACTGCAGTTTTGAAGTCAGCGCCCCAAAATTAGGTAAAAACAGTTGCAACATCTTTGGCACCAAGAAAAAAATTTTTCTTGTCAGCCAGTGTAATCAGGGTTGAAAAAAAACGGGTTTTAAAAAACAATTCACATGCTTTGTTGTTGCTTTTTAATCCGGGTTTTTTTGTTTTTTTCAAAAGAAACAAATTTTTGTTCTTTTTTTTATAAAAATCACAGAAGCCCTATTCTGAATTGTGTTTATTGCATCATGAAATATCACCATTTTCAGAATAACACAATAATACTTTTTTATACCTATTGTGTCATTCAAATGTCAGGGAGCGAAATGTGCCCCATCTTTGTTTCGCAAAGTGTTGCTGGTCAATAAACATGCACACAGCAGACAGAGAAAAGCCACTCCCACACAAACTCTGCCGTTTCGCGTCAAGTTTATGTAGCCTACATGCCCTACTACTGTAGTTTAGCATCTATAGTGAATTTTTTCAGCATACGGTTTGGTATGGTCCAACATTAGAAACAGTTTGGATACAGAGAATGCAGAAAAATCGGTTAAAATATACCAATTTTACAGAGCTGAAGAAGATAACCAGCAGAATTTACTCAGTCTGTTCGAATTATTGTTCTCTTTTTTTCAAGTCCTTCAAATTTCGGTGCTGTTTGTTTTGTTTTATTAAAAAATGTAGTTAACCCTACAAGTGTGCTGCTTATTTTACTTTTAATTCATAGTACATTTTCCAAATGAAAAGAAAAGAGTGGGATTTTTGGTGGGTTTTGTTGGTTTGTATTACGTGGGATTTTTTAAAAACACCCGGGTGTTTTTTTTTGGTTGGGTCCAATTACATCAACCCTGAAAATAGTTATGGACCTTTCAGTGGTTTTCCGAGTCAAATTTCAAAACTGTCCTATCAGCGTGCTTGATTTAGTTGATTTTTTGATGTATCAATAGTTTCTCGTTTCGTTCGTTTTTTGTGCTAATACCGTCGCACACTTGTGCTTGCAATATGTACTTCATTTCGAGCTTCGTCATTAATTGGCAGTTCAGGCGGATTGATCATAACGGCACACACAAGCCCGTATCTGTTCTGTCCCCCCAGTAGTTGTACATATAATAGCCACACAAAAAAACGAAAATTTTCTTGCGTACTTTATGCGCATTCTCAATTATTTCTATTTGAATAAGGTTTAGGTTTTGTATTGCTAATTTTGTTGTTAACTGTCAGTTAATTATATAACACTCTACTTACCTGCTGTGTTATACTGAACAACATGACCACCCGCAGTAACAACAAGA
>Ga0210059_1007292_pt1 | contig 17598 bp, 10 predicted proteins | sample Ectturendosymbi2_FD_188042 | JGI IMG/M metagenome (GOLD analysis project Ga0210059, IMG submission 188042) | Ecteinascidia turbinata endosymbiont from Florida, USA - Sample 2 (SPAdes) (version 2) | ecosystem: Host-associated > Tunicates > Ascidians > Unclassified | place: Key West, Florida... | reverse complement strand
TTAGATCGAACGGGGTAGCTGTTGGATCCTTTTCTTCTCAGGCAGGCAGTGCCATAGCACCCTTCTTGCTGGGGGCACAAACCTATAAGACTTGGTTGCCCAATGTCATATTCGCTGTTCTATGCTTGCTCGGCGCGCTTCTATCTTTATTCTTTCCTGAAACGCGAGGCATCGATATGATTGAGAGCATCGAAGACGCCGAAGCATTTTATGCGAAAGGCAAGAGGTTTTATCAAGAAAAGAGACAGTAAGTCCGCTTATACGCTCTGTGTGTGTACAGTGTATTTCAAAAAGTTTGCTTTGTCAAAACAAATGTCTCTCAAATCAATTATTTAACAAAGATCTAATTATACCTAACAAATAGTACAACGCGTTATACTGTGAAAGTCTAAACGTTTGGGACAAAAATGTAAATCTTGCATTTTTATGGTCCTGGTAAAGTCCCAACGACCAAAAATATAACTTAACTTTGCCAAGTTTCCAAAAACCATATTCGAAAAATAAAGATATGTGAGTTTGCTGATTCCTTGTTGGGGGGAGCTTTAGGTATCCACTGAGGTTAAAAAAATCTGAACTGTCATTGCACATGAATAACTCTTCTGTGTTTAATTGATCGAATTTTACGAAACAAAACAAGAAAGACATACTGTATGAAGAAAGTAAGAAAGTATCGGGCAAGATGTTTGCTTTACGCGTACTCTTTAAAACATTAAGTAACTTTTTGCATGCTTTTGAAGTAATCATCTCGAATGGTAGTTTCCAAAGTTTTTATGAGATAAAAATTATTGGTTAGCAAAGAAGAAACAATGGTATTAAGTATTAAAACATGCTGATCGTATCACGAAGGTAACGGTTTGCCTCTTAGTCAGCAGGATCACCATGCTTGTTTCAGCGTCAACAAGACTTCATGGCATATTTTTCAGGGTGTCAGACTTATCTGCAACGACGTCAACAGTTTGCAGTGTCTACGAGAATAGAAGCTTTGAAAACGATGTCATCATCACGAAGTTATGACAAATAGGAAACTGACCACATTCCTCAAGTTGATAACGAATTTTTTCTGTCAACATTGTTCTTACCGATAGATATAATGCTGGTATTTGTATTTCATTCTTTTTGTTTCGTGCAGAAATACGAGAATCCACATCAGTGTTTCTCCACCCGTGGCCAGGGAAGAATTTTTGATGGGTCACGGCCTGGTATTATTGAAATTGACTTCATTTTGCAAGTTAAACCATTTAATCGAAAGTGTAGGTAGCTCTTGAGCTACAAATGTCATGATACGCTCTCTTTCATCATGTGTGAGAAATTATTGCGGCATGGAAATTTCCACGTAGCTTACCACGCTGTGCACAATATGCATTTGCTGAATACCTTTTGAGCCAAACAGGCTGCCCTTGTTATCATTTTTTTAAAAATCTAGGAGGCTTAAATGGGAAGATGACTTGATCTGTGTATTATCGTGTATTGAGCCTCGAATACATGCTTTATAACAACAAACAGGCTCAGCTTTCGCACTGATTGTAGCGTACGCTGTGCTATTAAATGTTGCGCTTAGTTCTTTTCATTTCTGCTGTGCGCATGTGCAACAGTTGTCGCATTAGAGAAGTTGCACAGTCGGTGGGCACAATTTCCCGGTCGCCGAATCACTGCCGGGGGCGCCGAAAAGTCCCAATAATGTCACAATTATTTTCTTCGTGACAGTACATTTGCTTTCGAAAGACCTCAGATTCGAACATGGGGGCGGTAAACTTGCTTCTTGCCCCGGGCACCATCTAACCTCGTTACGCACCTGGGTGGACGCTGGACTGGATCTTGCCTAAGGTGCTCACAAGTTTATCAATGGCGTGCTGTCAGAGCCAGCAAAGCATGCCCTGCAGGTCATACATTATCAAGCTCACTACAAAATTTTAAATGACCCTTGATTATTCCCGTCTGCGTCGCTTTTACCCGATTTGGTTTATGTTGACGCCTTCACTAAATAATATTTCAGTTATCCAGTGTAATCTGATTTGGAAACGCCAGCATTATCGGCGTTAGCAGCCTAGCTAACCAGTCAGATTTCGATTATAGGACACACCACCTTGATTTACGTAACAAAGAGATACCAGCCGGTATGCATCATAACCAACATGGTGGCGTTCGCAAATGTCAGAGGTTTGTTGTGCATGTGGAACTTCCTCGATTTTCGCAACACCAGACTGTAAAAAGTTTTTGAGGCCTATCCTAGAATTTTTGTTTGTGTGAATGCTGTAGCGCCTGTTACTTGTGTAGATAATAGTTTGATGAACTTGGTGTTCAAATATAATCGGCATGTATCGAATAAACTAATTTGATGTAAAAAATGTACCCGCCAGTGATTCAGCGCCCGGGGGATTATGCTCATTGCCACCCTCGCTACGCCTCTGCCCATCGGCAATTTTAAGAGATAAACGCAGAATGTACATTATTTATTCGATTGTAAGCCGCGGCTTATAAAGTTTTTTTTTCGTCATTCCGTGCGGCTTACCATCAAGGGCGGCTAACAATCGAATAAATACGGCATTTGTTCGTATTTGCGAAGTACAGTCGGTGGGCAATTTTGCAAAAAGATCATGCCACGGTTGATAGCACATACGACGTCATATGGTATGAGGGGCGCTGAAAATTTTAGTATATGTACTGTCGAAGCAAGGGGGCGCTGAAAATGGATTTTGCCTAGGGCGCTGGAATGGTTTGCGCCGACCCTGTGTTTAATCCCTTACGCTCTATGCTTAACTGCAGTAAAATACTTTCGTTCGTGCCCATGGCATCCCACTGTAAATACAAGCAACAAGCGGTCTTATTGTATTTAACGACCGCGAATAGTGTGTGACAAGGCTAATGGCATTTTACATTACAATCCTAAGAATGTAAACCTTTCTCAGCAGCAGGTTACACCATTCCTGATAATATTTGATGCTCCTGTTGAAACAGCGTATACGCTTTGTTCAGTCGTCGGTATTTTCAACAATCAACTTTATACTCATAGGATTATTGTACTCGCAAAAACACAATCCGGTGATCCGGTTAATTACACTGTCGGATAAAAGTTACCGGTATTTTTTATTATTAGAATTCTACCCAACTGGGGCAAAGCCAAACCCAGTAATTTGCCGCAAGAGTTTTGTTGCCACTATTTCATTAAAGAAAACACACACGCGCAAATCCTTTCGTCTATCACCGTCGGAAAAAGACTTAAGAAGTTGTCCAAGTTGCCTATATACGCTTCTGCTGCTAAAAACTTTGCTTTCTCTAAAGACCATGCATGCCTAAAGCAGGCGAAAAGACCACGCAACTTGACTGAAGACGGCATCGTGCCACTGCTGTTACGAAGAAACCGGATACTTCCCTGTGCCTTCTGCAACCCGCTAACCCACTGAGCTGTAACGAGAACAGGCCAGATCTATAACTTAATCGGTCCCCAACACACACCAGCGCTGAGGCAGACGTTCTAATCGCAATACTGGGTGCTGGTCCTCGATCGATACATATTACTTAACGTAAACAATTCATTTCGAGCTTTCAATGACTGATTCGTTCTGCTCACGTTGCATTGGAAATAGCGTATTTTAAAAGTCGTGAAAAAATGTCAGTTGAGCTTTACGAAATTTGAAAAAAAACACATTGATAAAACAACTAGCTATTTTAAATGAAAATTAGGTAATTACTTCATACGAATACCCAGAAACGTTCTATTGCGGTTACTCGGCAGCAGTAAACAAAAACAGGGGAAGACGAGGCAAAGCGGGCAAGGGCGTACGCAAGGGGGGGTTTTGGGGTTAACCCCGCCTTGAGCTTGACATTTTACTGTATTATCTGCACAAAGGAGATTAATTGTTTTCGCATACTTTTTGCTTGTTTATTTGTCGACTTAATGCAAATACCACGGAATAAAATTGCATGTAGATTTCAAGGAACATTGCAAATGGGCCAAAAAGTAACACTGTCTGTGGAAAAAAATCCTTTCTCAGCAAAGAATCAGACACTTTAAGATCTTACAGTGTATCTATTTCGCCTACGATTTAGGCATCATCAGCTCTTATTCAAATAGAACCAAAAGAATTAATAATTAGGTTTTGGTGGGAATGTGGGTTATCACCTGCGTCCAGAAACCATCTCACCACTTTTTGCAGACCTTTCGTCCACTACACATGTTTAAGATTGTGTTCCGCGGTAGTTCACTTTATCCGAAACAATTGTCGTTATTTTGTCTGCTGTGGGTGATCAGCGCAAGCGCTGATCGCATTGACTATACTACCAATTTCTGTAGCATGTTGCACGAGCTCAAAAACAACAGTTCTTAACATGGAAGCATTCAGGCATTTGATAATGTCTCAGCAGGAAAAAAGGAAAAATAAAAGTTAGCTCGACTTCTATACATATAAAAGTTTTCTCGCGTGGGTCAACGTTATGCCCATTCTCAACTCTTGGGTAGTTTAACAAGATTAGATCTTGCAAACCGGTGTCAAGCGAAATTTCTGACTGCGAAGTTTCTAACTTCGCGCTATGTGCGCATGCACAGAGTCATATTCTGCATATCAAAATACGCTGCGAAAACTGACTATTAGAGCTTAGTTTTAGGTAAGTGTGTCGAGTCAGGGTTTGGAGTTGAGTTAGAAAAAGAAATATAATTGAGATCTGAGACTAAGTACAATATTTTCCAGTGGTTATAGTAATTCCTGTGCTGCATGTTGTTGTGGGCATCTGACATCTAACCAAAAAGTTTTATTTTGCACAACACACATCAAAAAAGTAATCGCCAAACTGTATTCCTCTACTCTGAGAAGCAAAATGAAAATAAGAGGTCAGAAATTTCGCAGAGGTGAGAAATTTTGCTTGACAGTGGGGTGTGCTCCAGCCAGTCCAGCCGCACAGTTTCTATGCTCGATTGCTCGTATTCGACAAGACATTAGCGCAGCCTCGCTTTGCAGTTGATGCCCTGACGCATTTATGAGCGTGTTTTACTCCCCTGTTTTAACGCGCAGCCTGATATTTTTGCAGTTATGAACTGCTGTGTCGTAGCGTTGAGTTTATTTTCCTCCGATATCCTAACTTGGAGCGCTGATAGTTTAGATTCAGTGGAATGACACATAAAATAAAGGGAGTGCTTGTAGAAGAATATGCAAATTATGTCAAGTAACTTCGCCAAAACGTTGGTTTGGAAACATGATTATGACGTCAAATTGTGAAGTCACAAACAGCGCACACTAAACACAAATGACCACCACACGCCATTGAATGAACCCCCCTCGATGAAATTTTCTACGTACGACACTGAAAGCGGGTCTCTATGGCAAAGCGAGACACTCAAATTGTTTCAGGTATTTTAGAGGTATTTTAACTATTGACTTCTACTGAAAGCGCCTGTTCGCCAACCGTAAGCTGTAATTGATATGCAATATTTGCAGCGTGCTGACTACAGCATCTGTAGTAGCGGAGTGACACGTGTTTCAGCGTATATCGTTACAAGCAAGTGTTAAAAAAAGTTACCTAAAGCCATTAAACTAAGATAAATTTTGACAGTTCGATTTTTGCCTCGAATAACGCTTTTTTGTAAGGAAAAAAAGAATTGCTTGCAAGAAAAACGACTTCTGCTTAAACTTTACAGGTTTCAGCAGAGATGCTATTTTCTAAATGCTTTACTTCAGGGACATTGCGTCACGGTGAAAGTGAGACAAAATTCCACATTGTCATTTGAAATTGTTGTGATAAGATCATGATGGTATGAACTTGCTTTTCACCCTAGAATTTGTGTTTATTTACCTCATACTGCCACACGCCTTGACCTATGCCTTCAAATGTATAAACATTTTATCATTTCACAATGGTTCGTAAATGCAAAAGTAAAAATGAAATGGGAAAATGATCTGCAAGTAACATAATAGAGGCAGTAGCACAGGGATTGGTAACCTTCGGCCCGCTTGAACATTTAATATGGCCTGAATCAGAATTTTCGATACCCAATTTAGAGTACACAATCATGTAAAAACGAAGCTCCATGATAAGCAGATACCCTAGATAGCATGTCATAAGATGCCTCTATCCCTCGTATTAAGTTAAAGGTAGAATTTTAGGATAAAATCAAGCATAATTTGCGGCCCGCCAGCGATAATCCACAATTTATGTGGCCAGGGATATTTAATAGATTCCCCACCCCTGCAGTAGAGGATGTACGAAACACCACGTTTTCATAGAAAAGTTTCAGTGCAACCTCAAGTGCCTACAAATACGTGGAAAGGCATGAAGCGTTAAAGGTGACACAGACTGGTACTTCCAAACTAGGAGGGTTTTGCAGTAGACCAGCTCCAAGTCCTGAATTTGAAAATGAACTAGTCCGGCATGCAAAGGACATGAAAATAAGATTTTTTTAATTACACCAACTGCTCAGTGGTTACCAGCATTCCAGATGGTAAAATCTAATGATGGACCTTGTCTCTTTAATTCAACCAAGGAGGAAGCTGACATTTCGTGGCTGTAAATTTTTCTGAGACGTGAGCCGGATTTAAGTTCAAGACAATCAGAAGCAACCTGCAGCACAGCTGATGCAGCTGGTTTCTACCATGTCAAGGTTGACCAGTTCTTCGACTACAAACCTAACTGGAACACCAAATTCTTCCTGAAAGAATTTATGTTGCAGATGCAGCAAATATAGTTTCAAGACAAAGAAATTCACGGGAAGTGTGCTTTGTTGAATTAGCAAGCATTAGAGGATGGACATTTTTATCATGGTTGCTGTGGCGAAACGGGACGTTTGTTCAAACATTTTGTTTGTCTTTTGTACTATAGTTGAAAGTATTTTCTGCTTCATGCTTCAACCAGCTATGCTTACTAAATAAACCTTTCCACGATAAAATAATTATCAAAATCCGACTAGTATTGTGGCAGAAATCAGGCTTTTTCGTTAATTGTCTCGTTTTTCTTCGTATTCACCTACATTAAACACGTTCAGATTAACCACTTCTTTCAGAGAGCAGTTTCAAGTGACTCAGTTTTTTGCAAGTCAGTCATCTTATAGCTGTGTCGCAAAGAGCCGGATGGTTTTTGCCGTTCGTGAGATATGGGACAAAGAAACGGGCAGTGCCGACCAACAAAAGCTACCGTGCGACATGTACGAAAAACGCTCCTAGTCTAGAAGCCTGTTTGCACAATCCCAATATCCAACGTGCCACTGACTGAATGGAACTCTTGACTTCACCAAGCTGGCTGTACTTCTCCAACCACGCACAAACTGGTTCAATTTGAAAAATCGAAACAACTGGGCCGAGCTTCGACAGAGTTTAAGTAATTTTTGGGGCCAATTCGGTACAATATGTACGGCATAGCCATCCACTTTTCATTTGACGTAATACAAAACATCCAAGTTGCTCAAGTAACTGTTTCAACTATGATCAACAATACGTTTTACGCAACCCATCATCAAAGCTGAACATTGTTGCAACTCGTTCGTAGGCATGGATATTGGGGGGGGGCAGGGGGCCTTTGCCCTGGATTTTGAAATTTGATATTTTCCTATTAATTTCTAGGAGAAAAATGTTTTTCTCTTACTTTCGAGTTGTTAAAATTGAATTTCACCGCTGTTGCTCCCCCTGGAAAAAATCCTGCCGACGCCCTTTTTCATAGGTCTACTCCAAATAGCAGTTGGAACATCAAAAGATGAAGAGTATTTCACAGCAGCTCTGTGGTGTAGTCGTCAGGTTTGCACAATCGAGGTAATGGTTAACTAGCTAGTTTGCAGCTGTTTGGTCAGTGGATCAGCGGATAATAAATAAAGATTTCAAGGTAAACTGCGTAAGTAAAACTATTTTTAAATCGTGTAATACTATCAAGAACGTCGAGACTACGCTTACTTACTAGTTGAGGAAACTTTGCACACGTCAAAAGAAATATCTAGTAGATAGAACTAAGTTCGGTTTGTTGGTATAGTCAATCTACAACTTTTTGCGGTTATCTAACGACGTAAGAGAAAAGACGTGCAACGCCTAGTTGGTTGTTTCAAACGTTTGTGCGAATAATGACTAGCCAGTTTCTTTGTTGTGTGTGTGATATTCGCTGTGTCCTTGTTTATGGTGGAAATTTGTAGACGCGACCAAATTAGTTAATGTCTATTATTTTCTCATAAAATATGAAAGTTTTATGCTAATTGCAATTGCCCTATATAGAATCGTACAAGCAGCTGCAATGTTCAAACACGCATACTGACACGCATCAAGTAATTTAAAATAATGAAGTTGGGGCCTCATAGTTGAACAAACTACCGGGTTTGAATTCAAAGACTTCGTTTTTCTGCATGACAACAGAATAAACCTTTAGATGGAATGATTAACTACGCATTTTCGGAAATATCTAAATTGGAAAACTTTGTAAACCAACTTGCAAATGCAATACTATATTCCTGTGAAGTTTGAGAGAATGAATCATTAGTGATAAAACAAATGCGAACAGCACTTGACAAAATATACAGATCAACAATATTTTCACTGTTAAATGTAGCCTACAACCAAACTCGATTGCGACAGGTTTACAAGAGCGGAGATGCTTAACCGTGGAGTTTACGAAATCATTGCTGAAACCATTTATCAAGAAAAGCCTAGGCCAGGGGTCACCAACCTTTTCGAAACTGCGAGCTACTTCTTGTGTACCGATTAATGCGAAGGACTACTAGTTTCACACACTTCTGAAATAAAAATTTTGCTCGGTTTACTTTCAATTATATTTGTATTGATATTCATTAATGTGAAGACATTTGATCATGCTAATGTTATTTTTAGAACAGGCCTGCGGGCGACCTGGTGCCCAGGGGCACCACGTTGGTGACCCCTGGCCTAGGCTATGGCATTTGCAATTGCTGTTATCACTAAACCTTGATGTCATTTGAAGGTCAGCTAAGTTGCCATCATTGTACCGGTAATTCGTTTCTAACCATGATAGACTTTGATGTTATTCTAAAAAACATTGGTGGACTGGGACGTTATCAGTTACTTATAGTACTTGCAGTTGGTTCTAACAGCTTGCACGCAGGGTACAACAACTTTGCGCCGGTTTTTCTAAACCTGACACCCGATTACAGGTACGTTTCCAAGCTTTTATGTAACGTCAACTTAACTCTTTTCGCTAAAGTTGACATTACCTGCCAGTTGCAACACGTTTCAGCCATGCGTAATTACAATATTTGTTTGTGTTTTTCCGATATGTTTTTTGTTTAAATGTGCAAGTAACTATTCTGTACAATGATGGCGAAGTCTAACGAATCATCAATTTTTTAGGAAATCGATTTCACTTTTGTCTGCTGTTTAAACATGCAGTAACAGTTAGGGATTTTCAAATATCACTTTATTCACCTGTAAGCATGTGACCCAAGAAGTCGATCTCACACATAAATATCAGATTCTTTTACTGTTCCTTAGATGCAAAGTTTCGGCCAATTGCACTGAAAATCTTGACAATGATGGGATACTCAATCTAACTACGCCTTGGACGGATGGAAAATATGAAACGTGCAAACGGTAAATGCTGTGTTAAGCTTTTTGTTTAACTCCTACAAACTGCCCCAACCAACAAGACACCAACAACACAGTTATAGTGTGATATTTTGCGCGAAACATGACAGACACTGCACGAAAACTGTGCGAAAACCTTTACAAATTTACAAAAGATCATTTCTGGAATAATGTAACAGTGAGTGTTTGCGATGGCCACAAGTTTTTGCAATAAATATTTCTGAATCGTTTTAGAAGTTCTGAAAGCTTCTAAGTAATTCTTGGTGCAAATTGACGATGTAGTAAGAAGCAGATGATGTCTTGAAGACAAAGGGAAACGCAAAGTCGAGAGCGCATTTTGGCAATTTTGTCAATCTATCAAACAGCTTTTCCAAAGTAACTTACAATCATGGAATTTCAGTCTAGGGGACAAATTAGCAACGATAAGACGCTTAAGAACTGCGAACAGGTTATAGACAAGGAATCTGCGCACCTCGAGGCACCTGCAGTAGTATACAATAATGGATTCGTTGTGAAAATATTCGACAGTCTGGCTTAATATGACAAACTATTTCCTCATGTTTTACATGGCATTAGTCTGACCACAAGTATAGAAAAGTTTTGTGCAAACGACGAATCATGTTTTATTGTAACTGATCGTTGCTGGTGCTTGTAGAAAGCAGTTCTTCGACGTTTTTGTAGATTATGAATGTGTTACGAGTCCCTTGTTGGCACTGGCCCTTGCAAGTCAAGCAATATTTGCCTTGTCAAAAAGTTTAATGATACGCTTTCACGCATTATTTTCTTAATAGAAACACGTTTTTAGTTTCTATCAACAGTACAACGGTTTTCAAAAAAACATTTCTTTGAATTCTATTCACGGAACAGAGGCTTTCTCAGAAAAAATTTTTAAATTTCTATTCACGTGGCAACGGTTCTTTCAAAAACATTCGTTCCTGTCCATTATGTAGTCTTTTACATTTTGCAACCATTTCGTGTGTTTCAATCAAGTGTTGTGCTAAACAGTGGCGTATCTAGGGTATGGCAAGCATGGCATGTGCCATGGGCACCACTTTGACGGGGGCGCAAAAAATTGAATTCAAAATCTTTATTTACAGTTTCTTGAACCTCCATTTCGGGCCCCATACATTCATAAACTGCAAAGCTGCATCAAGACAGCGCCCTTACCTACTGTATATGCCAGGGGTCTTACACTCAAACTGCTGCGAGGGCCAAATTAGGACCTGTAAGGCAACTCGAGGGCCTCGTTATGACGCTTACACAACAATGGCGGTACGTGAACCTTACATGAAACAGCTTTTACATCTTATTTCCTAGAAAAAGGTATCGTGCGTTATGTGCAAATAATTTTAGCCGTCTCTACGCTCGTTTGAAATGAACTCGTTCACTCGCTTGCCGAGCACTTTTAAACACCGGTGAATAAACTAAATAACTTAAATGTTGATTATATGAAAATTCCCAAAGCGTATCGCGAGACGAACAAGATGCCCTCGCGGAGCGGGCCGCGTGTTTGAGACCCTGACTAATTCATTAAGTCAGCCGTTTTGCGCCAGCACCACCAAACATTATGACAAAACTGTGGTATTTTGAAATAACATCAGGTCCGTAACTAGGAGGGGCGCAGGGGGGAGAACTCCCCTGGAAAAACTGTTGGACAGAGTTTTAAACTATAGACATAGTTTGAAAATTTTGGGTTCTCACAGGCAACTCTTCGCCTCACCTGGGATCCCAAGCTGGTTACGGGCCTGCATAAAACGACGGTCAGACATTGTTACAGAACAATAACGCTCGCATGCCATAGCTGCGAGACCTCGTCCTTCTCACGCTGTAAGAAAGGATAAGTCAGTCCGTACTGCTGCATTTCAGGCAAGAAAGTATCAGTGAGAATCTGGCTGAGAAGAGTTTAAGTCCGTGTCTGTGAGAATCTGACTGTTACGCAAAAAAACTGTTGTTGAGTTCCTACATATTTAACTGCTGCGGCCCACTCCGGCTTTACGAAACTTCTTCGATGACCACTAGTGTGCGATAATAATTAGGCTGAATGCAATGCCCCAGACTAGAGACGAACGTAGAAAACATTAGATAGACCTCGAGAAAGTTAGTTCGTTACCATGCCAGCTGAGCAAAAATGTTAACTCATGAAAGAGATTTGTTAGCATTGTTTAGAGCTAGTTTTTCTGTCCAAATTCGGCTTGCTGTTCAATGTCCAAGCCCTTGTGAAACATACGCGTAACCAAGGGTGGGGCCATGGGGACCATGTCCCCCAATTTCTCGCATACCTTAACCTTTTGTGCTTCGAAACGCGGTGTCCCAAACCAAGTACTGTTGCTCGTTTAAATTAAAAATACTTGCCCCCCCAAAATTGGGCTGGCTACGCTACTGTTCCGACTGCTAGTCAACGTGTAGGCTAAAAAACTTTTCTGATATGATACGGTTGAGTAATTGTTCTGTAAGGCACCATAACGTTTTCAAAACTAGTTTGTTTGCAACGAAAATTCACAATAATGTTTTGAAGATACGTATGAATCTTCCCAGAAAATTTAAGGATAATCCTTCAAAACTTGCCTAGTTATTGATTTTTCAATCGAGCAGCCTGACTCCTGTTCACCTTGCTGTTGCTGCGCTTGGCTGGCAACGCATTTTCCCAAGTAATTTGGGTTCAGTAAGTTTTTGTATGAGTCGCAATAACTTTTTGTGCTTAGTATTTTGCAATCAATGTTTACACGAATGTTCGTCTGGTATAAATACATCTTATCTGACAATTTGGCTAAATCGATCAACTACTTTTTGAGCTAGGTGGTTTTGGCTCTAGTTATAAAGCAAAAACAACCCAAAAAACGTTCCGCACAGACTGAATGATCGCATAGAATTCACGCCGCGCCGAAGATGTTATAAAGACTTTGATCTATCCCAACAGCAGATGTCTTTAAAAAATGAGTGGAAAAAGATGGTGGATGTAGAAAAGTGCGCCCGACTAAGTCTACAATATTCAGAAAATGCATGTGAAAACTTTGTTGAAATAGAACAGTTATTTCAATGTTATATTGTAGCAAAAAAAACAATCACTTGAATGAAACCCTGTAGGTTTTATTGGATTTTATTGGCTGGTGTTGCAAACTTGAATATGTTGTGCGTTACTTTTGAACATTTACTTTTTTAAAAACTTATAGTATTTTAAATAATTAATCTTTCTGTTAGAAAAAATACTGCTAAAGTCGTACAAGTTCGTGAATATTATTACAATTTAGTTACTAGATCTAATATTGATTTACCTCTTATTTCACATGCAGCACAAATTAAGTGACAATAGTTACAGTGAATAGATTGCAGCATAATGAAACGTATCATTTTGAGAGCCATCTAGTAAAAGAGGTCAGTGAAAGCACTTCTATAAATGGGTAAGGAAAGCAAGCAACCTCATCGCAGCTCAACCAAAAACATTTGGTGGGCAGTTTGTCGTAATGAGACATTTTCATGTGCAAATGATGAACTTTAGAGTGATTGCATCAACACTGCCTCCTTCGAAAACAAATTACTTGTCTTTATTACACATACACACGCACCAATAGATAACAACATCACACAGATCATATCACTGCAAAAATCGTTAAACTGTATATTCCGCAGTACATCTGTGAGAAGTGTTAGTTAATGAAGTTAATGGATACAACTTGTTGCAGGTATCAGTACAACAACGCCACAAACGTCACGCTCTGCAATGAGAGATGTGATTGCTTTGACTGGGAAAGAGACCCAGTCCCATGTGATGAGGGATATTTTTACGACACATCCATCGTATCACAGTCTGTAACCACAGAGGTGAGATTGACGAAGATGCGAAATCGGCAAACATGACTAATCTTTTGCAGCAAAATGCTCAAATCACCACCAACACCAAAACAAAGTAATATATAACAAGTAACATAATGTCAGGATTTCAAACTCATGGAAGGAAAAGAGCCAAACTGAACTGAGGAAGAGTTTCTTCACTGGGTCAAAATCCAGGTACGTCTAACACCGCTTAGTAGTAACAAACCACCCTTATAGTTCGTATAAAAGCGCGCAATAGTCTTAAATCGGCACTAAGCTTTTATGAGAAGTAGGGTGGGTCTCTAAAGCAGTGATTCTACAAATCTGATCAGTAGTTGTCAGAGCCGCATACACCCCACACTGTCTTTCCTGCGTTCCTCATCAACATTGTTAAAAATATTGTTTTGGTTAAAAATTTTTATTATTACAGTACATCGTTGCAGAGCAACTTACTTGTTGTTAAAAGAATGCCTTATAACAACCTCAACACATTTCACTCGGTGATCTGTAGACGGCAATTATCAATTACCACTGATACGCAACAACGGTAACATGGAATGGAACAAAGATTGGCGATACACTAGTTGCTATTGTTTTATTGCATACAGACAGATAGCCAAAAGTTGTTAACATTCGCATATACCAGTTACACTATCGTCATTCGTTAATATCACCTCTAAAATGTCAAAGCAACATTCAGCTAAATCTCGTCGCACGCTTAAGCAACAAACGCGGGTTTTCAAAGCGAATGAGAAGAAAAGCATTTTCATATTGAAAAAAATGGCGAGAGCACATTGCTTCTATGTCCTGTGGTAATGGTAATAAGCAGTTTGATATCACGTCATATTGAGATCACTGCAATACTGCGCAAGCTGTTCAAAATTCTGAATGCTAAAAAATATATGTTCAACACAGTGAATTCAGGGCACACTGTTTTTCAAGGCAAGCGCAAGTTGCTCGTAAATCCTGTGAATGGTAAAAAATATATTCAATACAGTGAAAAATTTCAGGGCAAACTCTGTTTTTCAGGGCAGCGCAAGTTGCTCAAAAATATCGAAAGATAAGAAATATTTCACAACAGTGAAAAAGTTCAGGGCAACTCTGTTTTTCAGGGCAAGCGCAAGTTCAAAATTCTGAATGATAAAAAATCAGTGACGTGCTGTCAGGGGAGGAAAGGGAGGTTGTGCCTCCCCTACCATAATCATGAAATGTGCAAAACGAATTAGGGATCCAAAATAACAAATCGAATAAACATTTGTCCTTTCATGTTGAAAAGGTGCAATTATTGTATGATTCTAATCATTTTCATAGTCAATACATCTGAATTTGCGCATTTGTTCTTCAAGTCAGGGGAAAGTCACGAAGGGAGGCAGCGACTGCTTGTGCCTCCTTTCACCGGGTGGCTTTCGCATTGAGCAGTTTGTCACAAACTGTGTTGGTGAGCGCTTGCCGTGCAATTACCTTTATGTCAGTTCTGTAACCTTCATGTCAGCTACAGTGTAATGTTTGTATACACTTGTAATATATGTACTCCCACTATATGCTCTCGCAAATCATACAGTGGCACTTGACGTTGTGTATAATATACTGAATATGCAGCGTTATGGTACATCAGTAGCTGGTCAGGCATGCAGCTACAGTAAGGCGGCGAAGGGAGGCAGCCAGCATCTCTGCCTCAATGAAAACTTTCATTGTTACGACATAGGCAAGTATCGTACTGATACGGCATCACTGGCGTGACCGACAAGTCGCGTTGGTGAAACTTGCTATGAAAGCAGGGTTGCCAGGTTGGCCTTTTTGGGGCCAAATTTAAGAAATTTGGTCCCAAATAACTCTTGTTGGCCCCAAAATTTTCGTTTGGCCCTTTGACTCTTTTTTGGCCCTTTTCCAGGATAGACTGGCCCCTTGCTACGATTAGATCTGACCATCCTGGGTCCTGTCTGAGAAACTATATTTTTTCACTTTTTTGACTAATTTATTGCAGATTTTCACCAAATTCCTATATTTTTAAGGTTTTCGATTTCGATTACAAAATTTTGTTAGTATTCCTAGAGCTACTGAGTTAATGTGAAAGTAAGTTCATCAGAATACCTGTTACTTGCTGCAGTTGTAGAGGTAGCAGTGAGAACGGTTACGTTGCCTTACTGTTATTCAGGTGGTGCAGGTGTTTGTTGGTTTTGTTCAGATCGTTGTTGATCGCATTAGCACTTATCGAAGATAGTAAATTTATCTCAGTTTATGGCTACACATGGAAATTAAGTTGTTCTCTTACGATCTTTCATCACGTACTTGTTTTGCTGTTGCGCTACAGTTGTGATTGGGGAACACTGCCATTTAATAAAGCGCTAAGTATGTGTTCACAAAAAGGGCATCGTCATTGGTGTAGTTTTCAGACATCCTCAACATGATCATAGTGAGTTCCAAGAAGAATTTCAAGAAAATATTCTCAAAATAAACAAAAGCAAAAAAGTGTTTTATGCTTGTGGTGACTATAACATAAATTTGTTGCAGAGCGATGCAAACCATAAGATTGCATCATACGTAAACTCTGTCACTAGCTCTGGTTCATTTTGCTTGATTGACAAACCTACACGATTGGGGGAATCGTCAGCTACCTTGCTCGACCACTTTTATACAAATAACTTAACTACTCCCATTACGAGTGGCATCCTGGAAAGCGATACAAGTGATCACCTTCCAACATTTGTCTTGATTCGTTCCTACATACCTCCATACTCATCAGCTTCGTACAAATTTCGAAGGCATTTAAACAAGATTGACTATGAGCAATTCAACAATGAATTATATGACATTCTACAAAATAAACTCTCCCACAATGGCATGAATACACACAAAAAATTTGATACGCTCGTCAGTACCTTCAAAAACCTACTAGATAAACATGCACCTCTTATCAGACAGTCCAGACGCGAACGAAAACTTTCCCAAAAACCTTGGATCACCAAAGCAATTATGGTTTCAATCCGTCATAAAAATAGGCTCTTTTCTAAAATCTGCAAAAATCGCACCCCCTCTGCTACGAATGCATACAAAAAATAACGCAATTTACTCACACGGATAAAATACAGAGCCAAGCAAAACTATTACCAATATCTTTTTTCCGCTTATCAAAAAAATTCTAGCAAGACATGGGCAACTATACATGATATTATTGGTAAAAAGAAAGAGGGCTCAGCCATACCAAAAGTTGTAATAAATCAAGACAACCAAAAAGTAACAAATTTAGCAAATATATGTAACGAGTTCAACAAGTTTTTTGCGTCTGTTGCACCAAAAATGGCAGATAGACTTCCTTTATCAAACTTTAGGTTCGACCATTACATGACTGATATCAACCAGTGCGAATCGTTTTTTCTCCAACCAGTCTGTGAAGATGAAATCAGAAACTTAATAAATAATTTGGACACTCACAAAGCCACAGGTCCGGATGACATTCCGGTTCTTGTTTTAAAGAATTGTAGGCTCGTAATAGCACCCTGGTTAGCAAAACTGATAAATGAGTGTTTTGTACTTGGAGTTTTTCCAGATGTTCTTAAGATAGCCCGCGTCACTCCGTTGTTTAAATCTGGTGATAAGTCCTTTTGCAACAATTATCGTCCAATATCTATACTATCGCACATTGCAAAAGTTTTTGAAAGATTGGTGCATGTTAGGCTTTCATCCTTTCTAGAAAAAAATAACATCCTATCAAACTTTCAGCTAGGTTTTCGACCAGCTCATTCCACTCAGCATGCAATTAATTATTTACATGAAAAATTCGTTCAGGCGTTAGATAATAATGAGCATGTAGTTGCAGTTTTCCTCGATTTAAGCAAAGCTTTCGACACTGTTAATCATGAGATCTTACTGTGCAAATTGCAAAAGTATGGAGTCCGTGGCGTGACTAGTGACTTTTTTCATAGCTATCTTTCAAATAGGTGTCAATTTACGAAATTTGGAGAAACAGAGTCATCACGCATTAATATAACATGTGGTGTCCCGCAAGGATCGATTCTTGGCCCTCTGCTATTCTTACTCTATATAAACGATCTACCTCAAGCCTCTGCCTTCCAAACTGTATTATTTGCAGATGACACTTGCCTTTTTTTAAAATCTAACTGCATGAGTACACTACAAGCTGCTGTAAATGGCGAAATAAAACATGTCGATGATTGGTTGATATCCAATAAACTTACCTTAAATTGCAGTAAAACAAAATTTATGGTTCTAACCAGGAGTCACGAACTTCAAAAAATTAAGATTAATGTTG